>Ga0193956_1000391_pt1 | contig 20504 bp, 14 predicted proteins | sample BB_7_MG_FD_140358 | JGI IMG/M metagenome (GOLD analysis project Ga0193956, IMG submission 140358) | Microbial mat bacterial communities from the Broadkill River, Lewes, Delaware, United States - BB_7_MG | ecosystem: Environmental > Aquatic > Freshwater > River > Microbial mats | place: USA...
AATTATAAAATAATTGAAAGATTTTTGTTGATTATTTTATGATTTATGAACATTAAAATAAGATTATTCTAATTCTTTTTAAGAAGAGATAAAATGATTTCTTAATTTGATCTTCATAAATTAAATTTATTTATAATTTTTTTGATAAATATAAACAAGGTTTATATTTATCTTAAGTATTGTTTAATGGCTGTACAAAAAAGTCGAAAAAGTATTATTAAAAAAAAAAATAAATTAAATTATAAATTAAAAAATTATAAAGTTATAAAAAACTACAAGTTTTCGGATTTAAATTATATTTTAAAAAAACATGTTAGCTTAAGCAATAAATTTTTTATTAATTAACTTTAATTAATAATTAATTTATTATGGAATGAAATAGAGGACCATATTATAATTTAGGTATTAGATCAATATATCATTACTTTGCAGTTTTAGCTGTAAGTTTTCATGATATTCATTCATTATTTGGTTTTTTTACATTTTTAACTGTTGCTTCTCAATTAGTAAGTGGTACAATGTTAGCGTTTAGTTTAGTTCCTGAACCAATGATTGTCCCAATTGTTAGAAACGAAGAAGATATCGAAGATTTATATACAGATGATTTTTTTTGATTACACGAAAGAGGTGTTGATTTAGTTTTTATTTTTTCTTATTTACATTTATTTAGAAAATTATATTTAAATGTTTTTGAGTACGAAAATGAAGCTGCATGAAAAAGTGGTGTTTTTACATTTTTAATTTTTCAAGTTACAGTGTTTTTTGGTTTAGTTTTATGTTGTACTCACTTAAGTGAAATTACTTTAACTATTGCTGCAAATATTTTCCATACTTTTTTTGATTTTAAAGGTAAATTTTATTGATGAATTTTTACTGATAAACAATTAAATACTGATACTATGATTCGTTTAGCTTACGGTCACTATTTAATTGCATTTTATATGGCTTATTTAGGTTTAATTCATGGTGTTGATATGCATTATGATTGAAAAAATGAAACAACTTTTGATGGTTTAGATACTGAAATGGTTTGATGAGATGAGGCTTTATCTCAAGAATTAGGTCATATGGCTGATGTTTTAGTAATTATTACAATTATTTGTTGGTTTTTATATGGTGAACCTGAAGCTTTATCTTATGAAATTTTTATGTGAGGAGATATTGGTATTGTTACTGATGTTCGTTTTTATGGAGTAGCGCCTCATTGATATTTTAGACCATTTATGGCTTGATTAATTGCTTGTCCTTATCACAGAACTGGTATCTTTGGTCTATTGTTTTATTTCTTAGTTTTATTCTATCAACCTGCATTACATGGGACAACTGAACAAAATAATTACAATAAAAAAGTATTATTATTTACTAAACAAAAATTTAATAGATATAATATGTTTGTTGCTTCTTATTTTAATTTAGAAATGAATATTTATCATCAAATTACATATGGTTTATTCATTGGATGTTGTTTATATTGTACTTCATTCTTACCTTATGGTCGTTTCTTTAATAAATTAGGTGGAAATATTGGTTTAATTAATGCATATATGTATGTTTTTTGTTATTTAGGTTTCACTGTATTTAGACGTCCAATTATTTTAGAATTATTTTTTTATTTCTTATATTCAAGAATTAATTTCTTAAAAAACACAACTAATGCTATTAGAGTGTAATTTTTTTAATTTTATTTTGCTAAATATTTATTTTGATTTATTTTTTAGTTTTAATTTATTTCCTGTTGAGTATTTAAATAATTTATTCTTTAATAATTTATTTATTAGTTTTTTTCATAGTTTTTAAATTATTTAATCTTTGATGCATTTTATTATAAAAATAACATTACTAAAATATATATATGGGTTTTTAGCGTTAATTTCGTGAATTCAAACTACTATTAGTTTATTTATACAATATATTAAAAACTGTTTAATTAATTCCTATTTAACAATTTCAACTAATTTGAGATCGTTTTTGCCTTTAACAATTTTAAAATTTTTTAAAACTACTAATACTTGATTAATAGTAGTTGGAGTGTTTTTTTATTTTATTTATTTATTTTTGATAACGTTGTTTATCAATGTTAACTTGTTAACATTTGATATTGGGAATATTAAATTAAATATTTTTTATTTACCTATTTTAATCAATATGTATTTATTTGATTTTGTATATACTTATGTATACTTATTATATACGTTTATTTTTAGTTTTATTTCAATTAAAAGTGATTACTTTTCGATTTTCTCATCTTATAGTTTAGAACTGATCAATTTCTATACTATTTTATTATCGTTCGTTAGTTTAAATGTTTTTGATTTTTATCAATTATATATATTATCTTATATTACTAATATTAATATATTTTTAGATGAATTATTAGTAAACTATTTAGAATATCCTGTTTTTATATTATTCGCTGTCTTATTTTTAATGTGCTCTTTTTTTAGTCTTTTATCAATGAGTTATTTGGGTTTTTATGGGGTTTTTGTGTTAAATTTTTTAAGTTTAATTTCATTATGATTATCAATTCTTCCTTATTTAAATAGTGTTATGAAATTTAACAACTTCTACTATATTAGTTTAGGTAAATGAATGTATTTATCATCTCATTATCGTATTAATTTTGATTTTTTAATTGATAATATTTCATTAAGTTTTTCTTTTTTAACTATCACAATTGCGTTGTTTGTTTATTTATATGCGTTTTCGTATTTTAGATATGAACCTCTGGTTGATCGTTTGATGATTTTTTTAAATATGTTTGTTATTAGTATGGTTTTTTTAGTTTCTTCTGGTAACTTTGTAATGTTGTTTTTAGGATGAGAATTAATTGGATTAACTTCATTTTTCTTAATTAATTTTTGATCTACTAGAGTTGGTACATTAAAAGCTGCTTTTAAAGCATACTCGTTTAATAAAGCAAGTGATTTATTTTTATTTTTTGCAATTTTGTTAGTTTTTAATGTAACATATAATCTAGATATTGCAGCATTTTTAATTCAAATTCCATACTACAAAAATTATGTAGTTAATTTTTTATTTTTTAATGTTAGCTTAATTGATTTAACTTCAGTGTTTTTATTAGGTTGTGCATTTATTAAATCAGCTCAAATTGGTCCCCATATTTGATTACCTGATTCGATGGAAGCTCCAGTTCCTGCTTCATCTTTAATCCATTCGGCTACTTTAGTGTCGGCTGGAATTTTCTTGTTATTAAGATTTTCACCTTTATTTGAATTATCAACTGTTGCATTTCCAATTATTGGAGTAATTGGGTCAGTTACAGCTTTTTATGGAGGATTAGTTTCAATGTACCAATCAGATACAAAAAGAATTTTAGCATATTCTACTATTAGTCATTGTGGTTTTTTAATGGTAGTGTATACTACTGGAATTGTAGAATATGTTTTAATTTATTTATATATTCATGGTTTTTTTAAAGCGGCAATTTTTATGAGTGTTGGTAATGTTAATAGGTATTCAAGAAACAATCAAGATTTTAAGAAAATGGGTAATTATTATAAATATTTACCATTTGATTGTTTAATGTGTTTTATTGGTCTAATTAATTTAAGCGGTCTTCCTTTTACTTTAGGTTTTTACACTAAACATTTATTGTTTGTTGGTATGCATACTTATATTTGATTGTATTATTTTGTATTAGCAAATTGTTTACTAGGAGCATTTACTGGTATTTTTTACTCATATCGCTTATTTTATAATGTTTTTTTTGATTTTAGAAAAGGAAAAAAAAAATTGTATGCCCAAGCTGCGTCATTGAATTTAAACTCTAAATTTTATTCAAATACTGCTTTATTAGGTAATTTATCAATTATTGGTTTATTAATTACTTCGTATATAATTAGCTTGTATTTATTGTTTATTTATGCGTCAAAAGATTTTAATTTTAGTAATGTGGTTAGCTTTATGTCATACACATCATTTATTGATAATTTTGTCGGTTCAAATGATTTTTTATATACAGTTAGCTATTTAAACTGAATTGTATTATTTTTAATTTTTGCAGTTGTTTATACGCCTTGACGTAAGTCTATTGTCTTAAATAAATATTTAAATTCTTTTTATAAATATATTATGTTTTTTTATTTTTTCGCAATAATTTTATCTATTTTTAATTTATAAATAAATTATATCTATTATTTTTAATTATGTTTATTTCTTAATGTGTGTTATTTAAGTTTTTTATTATTCTTTTAGATAATTTAATTTATATATGTGGGGTCAAATTTCGACAGAAGCTTCATACCAATTAAATTTTAATGTGGGTTTTTCTACAACTAGATCTGATGTTTTAGTACATTTAGCTCAATGACAATATTGATGATGATTTTGATTTGCTTTTTTATGAAGTTTTTATTATTTTTTAAGTGCAAGAATTGTTAGATATAGATCTTTAAAAATGAGACCAAAAATTTCAACATCGTTTAGACCGCATGGTAAATGAGGAGATTTTGTCGCTGCAATTATTCCAGCGATTTGATGTGTGAATATTTTATCAAACTCTAACTTTATTTTAAGATTAATTGAGTGACAAAATGAATCTAGTTTGTTTACAATTAGAGTTAGAGCAAGACAATGATATTGGGTTTATAAATTCGAATTAAAGAATTTTACTGATATTTTAAGTGCTCCTAAAAATATTGGTTATAATAAATGATCAGTAAATACATTTGGAGATTTACAAGTTGCAGAAGATTATCTTTACGTTTTACAATTAAGATCTCAAAATAAATGAGTTAAAAATTATTGAGAAGAGGTTTTACAAAAAACTGAAGGTATTAAAAAAAATCATATTGTAGCACCTCAAGAACAATTAAGATTAGAAATTTTAAATAAAGCTGCTGATAATAGATCATCTGAAGAATTATCTAATTTAACTATTAGTAATAACTTAGGTCTTCAATTAAGTGGTTTATCAAATAAAGCTAATTTAAATTTTTTAACTAACGATGCTCTAGTAAATTACAATAATATTATTAATTTAAAAAAAAGTTCTTGAGAAGTTAAAGAAGGTTCAGACCTATCCCTGAATGTTTCGCCTAATTTTTCTGAATTAGAAGAGGATTTTTTTAACCATACAACAATTAATAACAGTATTAAACGTTATTCTATGTCTATTAGAAATTTATTTGCAAATGTTTTAAACGATACTAATTCTGTTAATAATAACTTTAGTATGTACGCAGACTACGAAGAATCATCTCGTAGTGTTAAACGTACTCAAGGAGTAGTTTTGCCTTTAAGAATTGTGAAATTTCCTTTTGGTTTAGATAATACATTTGACACAAATTATAATGTTGCTGGATTAAACTTATTTGATTTACATTTTAATGATGTTGAAAATTCATTAAAACATAAAACTGTTCCTCATAGTTCATATTTTTCAGTTAAACAAAAACGTTATGCTAAAAAAGACTCAATTTCGTCTATTGTTAAATACAATTACGATGAAAATGGAAATAAAAAAGGAGTAAGATACTCTGGTAAACCTGTTATGTTGAATAATACTATTTTTGAACAAAATTCTGAAGATCCTATTATTCTTTATAAATTATTAAAAAAAAATAAAAAACGTAGTGATTTAATTCCAGTTACTTTAGCAAGAAGAATTTTGCGTACTAAAAGAACTTTAGTATTACCAGCTCATGTTAACATTACATTAGTTACAAATTCATTTGATATTGTTCATTCTTGATTTATTCCAGGATTGGGTATTAAAATTGATTGCGTTCCTGGACGTTCAACTCACCATACTTTTTATATTGATAACGTAGGTTTTTATTATGGTCAATGTGCTGAAATTTGCGGTAGATATCATCATCATATGCCAATTAGAGTTTGTGCATTACCGTTTGAGCATTTTTTAGTTTGATGATATAATTTTGGATTACCAAAATTATTGTTTACAACTTCACAAAAAAGATTTGAATCTTATTATGCATTTAGAAAATATGTTTGATAAGCATTTTATTATAAAAATTATAATAAAATTATACAAAGGTTGATAACAATTTATTTTTATGAGTTTGATCCTAGCTTGGGATTAACGCTAATTAGACGCCTAACACATGCAAGTTATATATAATTTTTGTTTGAATTATATAGCGTCAGGGTGAGTAAAATATTTTAACTAATTATTATTTATTGTAAATCAATAATAATAAATAAAGAAAATTATTGATAATAAAGGTTATTATAAGGAATTAAGTAATGGCATTATTGCTAGCTGATAATTTTTAGCTGGTTTGAGAGATTGATCAGCCACATATGGGTATGAAAACGACCCTATCTATTCGACAGCAGTGGGGAATTTTGGACAATGTACGTAAGTACGATCCAGCGAACTAATGGAAATGAAGAAGATTTTAAAATTGTAAAGTTTATTCGCAAATTTAAATTATGATAAAATTTGAAAAGAAATCATGGCCAATACATGTGCCAGCAGCCGCGGTAATACATGAGTGATGAGCGTTATTCGTATTTGCTGAGTGTATAACATGCATAGATAATATTAATATGAGTATATGACTATTATTGTATATAAAATACATATATTTAAATTAATTATTAAAAATTATAGAAAAGCTATTATAATTTATAATTTAGCGATTAAATGCATAAAATTTATATATAATTCCAATAACGAAAGTTTTTAGCTTTCTATAATTTTTATTGATGCATTAAAGTATAGGTAATAAAAAGGATTTGGGACCCTTGTAATCTATACTGTAAAAAATGGGTATTTTAATTATATAATAATTATAAATTAACGTAAAAATATCCTACTTGGGGAGTATAATCGCAAGATTGAAACTTAACAGAATTGGCGGGAATTTGTTCGAACGGTGGAACATGTGGTTCAATGCGATAATCCACGAAAAACCTTACCAATATTTAAGATTAAATAAAATTAAAATATTAATTTATTATTAAATAGATTTAATTTCGGTACTGCATGGCTGTCGTCAGTTCGTGTTGTGAAATGTAGAATTAAGTTTTATATACGAACGCAACCTAGTTTTTATTTACTTAATTAAGTTTAATTAAATTTAATTAAGCTAATAAAAAATTAATTGATTTATTCAATTGTTTGGTTATAGCTGAAGTCAAGTCCTTATGGTCTATATATATTGGGCTACACACGTGTTACAATGGCAAAAACAAAAAGTAACAAATGCGTAAGCAAGAGTAAATCTTAAAAAATTGCCTCAGTTCAGATTATTTTATGTAACTCTAGAATATGAAGTTGAAATCGTTAGTAATTGTATGTAAAAATAATACAGTGAACTAAAAGTCAAATTTTGCACACACTGCCCATCACGCTCGAAAAATTTTAATAAATCGAAAATGAAGTAAAATAATTTTTAAATTTTTCAAGTTTAAATATTTAGTTTTATGTATTGAAGTTTATTGAAGTGATTTGAGTGAAGTTGACACAAGGTACCAGTAGGGGAACCTGTTGGTGGAATAATTAAATATTAATTAAATTTTATTTTAAAATTTAATATTTTAAATTTATAACAAAAGTTTTTTATAGGTGTCAGAATTTTTAAATAATTTGAATTATTTAAATTTTTATAAAAATTTTTTATGAGAAGATATGTTAGTTGTTTTTTTATTATATAACTTTTTCAAGTACTTGATTATTTGTTCAATCACTGAATTAATTTGACCAACTCAATTTTTTAACAGAAGACATAATATTGGTTATCAAATCGTAAGATTTAGAACCTATACCGAAACAATTTTAAAATTAAGAAATTATAATAGCTACTATTATTTATTTAATTATTATTTATTAAAATATAGATTTATTTTAAAACAATAATTAGCGTTTACATTAATAACGTATTAATATAGTAGACGTATATGTTTATAGTTTGATATTGCTTAGTTAGTATTATTTATCTAGTTTTAAATATTTTAGAGTATTTATTTATTAGAGTTTTTAAATTCAACAGTACATTTTTTAGTGTTTTACGTAACTTATTAAATTCTTTTTTTAATTCTTATTCTTTATTAATTAATAACAAAATTAATAATGTTGATAATCTAAGTACTTTAAAATTTAAAGATTTATATAATGAGTATAAATTTTTTAATTCTTCAAAAAATTTATCATTGAACCAATCACTAATTAACTTTAATTTAAATAACGAATTACTAAATAACTCTTATAGTAAAGAATTAACTTTATTAATTAATTTACAAACAAGCCATGATACAGTAGGCAGAGTTAATTTAAATAAAATTTCTAGTTCATTAAATTTAAAACCAGTTAATTACGTATATAATGTTAATAAATTATATCTACAATACCAAACATTAACCAATGCAGCTAAAAATGCTTCAGTTAGTACCGTAGCATCATTAGAAAATTTAGTTAATAATTCATGGGTTGTGAAATATTCTCCTTCAAATTTTATGAAATATATTGATTTATCAAATGTTTCTCAGTATAATATTTTGTACTTAAGAAAACCAAAAGTTTTTAATAAAGGTAGATATTCAAGAAATAGACAATATTATAGAACCGGAGTATACTGATGTTTATATATTAATATCATTGCTGTAATCGGTATTTATTTTTGATTTTATAGATTTACTATGAATTTTGGTTATTTATGATGACTACTGTTTATTTTTATTGCAAGTTTTATTGTTCCAAAAACTATTAAATATCGTTTATATAACCCATTAAATTTAGTAAATTCAATTACTAATGATTTAATTTGAGTTTCTAGTATTTTAGTAAACCTATATCGTGGAATTTTAAATGTTATTTTAAATAATTTTGGTTTAAATTTAATTTTATCAAAATATTTAAAAATTTTGTTATAAAAATTAGTTTTGTATTTTAATAAATTAAAGATAAGGGGAAATAGTTTAGTGGTAGAATAACGGTCTTCAAAATCGTTGATGTAGGTTCGATTCCTGCTTTCCTCGTTTTTCTAATATGTTTTATTTTTATGGACAGTATTTTTAGTAGGGTGTTTGTATACTTAAAGCATTCAATATTTTTTACAAGTTTTAAATTAGGAATTCGTTTGTGATGTTTACCTTTATTTTCACTATTGTTTTTTGTACAATTATCTTATAATACAATGTTACAATTATTTGGAATCAATTCTAGTATGCCTAGTACTGCAAATAATTATAATGATGAAGATGATGAATTAAAAGCATATCATTTTCAAAAAAAAAAATGATTTTTTTTAAGACAAAATAAATTTTACTTATTATTAGATTTAATTTATTTACGTTTTTTATCTTTAAGTTTTTCATCAATTTTAACTAATAATTTTAATTTTAGAATTAAATCACGTTTAAATCAAGTTAATTGATCTTTTTATAATAATTTACATAATAGTAATTCAAATTATTTTAATTACTTTTTTGTTCATTATTTAGCTGGTTTGAGAGCAGTTTGATTTGGGTTACGTTATTGATTATTAGCTTTAATTGTTGGTGGTTTAGTTTTTTATTATTTAACTTATGCTCGTTTATTACCTTTTAGTAAAGTTTTATTTGAGTGAGTATTAGTATCTATGTTTTTTTATTGATTAATGTCAGGTTTCGTGTTTTTTATTAAAAAATATCAATATAGTAAATTTACTTCAGTTATTCAAAGATTTTGAAAAAGAAGTTATATTATTTTTTGAATTATTGAAACTGGAACTTTTGGAACTTTTTTCTTTTTAACTTTAAATTCGCCAGAAGAACCAGCATATATGTACGATCAAATTAAAGTTTTTAAATCTCATTTATTTTCATGAAGATTGTTTTTATTAAAAATTGTCCCAACTATTTCTTTAATTATTATTGGGTATTATTTATTGTTAAGTTTGAAATGAACAACATTTTCAAAACAATCTTTAACCGTTGTTGTTTTAACTTTATTATTAGTTTATGTCTTTTGATTAGAGTTTTATCAATTTTTTTATATTATTAATTATTATGGAAATTTAGTTTGAAACTATGATCCTTCAGAGTTTTTATGAAATTTAGATATTGAATTTAAGCGTACTAGAATTGTTAATAACTTAACTTCAATTTGTTTATTAGCAAAATTTTGACACTTAGTGTTTATTTTTTTATTTTGAGTTTTTTTTATTTTAAGAATTAATGAAATTGGTAGAATTAGAGATCCTTTATTAGCGGCAAATTTACAAAATTTTATTATTCTTTATTTAATGTCATGATTATATATGTATCCTTGATTAAAATTTTTAGTTAGACGCCATTTAGAAACTCCATATTATTGATTTTTTTATAATGCAAGAAAAGTTGGTATTAGAGTTTTCTTTAACGATTTATACTTATATTTTGTAAGTGTAACAAATGTTCTACGCTATGATAATTTATTTAATTTTAATAGTGGTTTATTTTACTATTGAATTGAATCATCAAGTGAAAATGGTTTATTACAGTATAAAAAATCTATTATTAGAGATTTAATTATTAGTAATATAAATTCTTATAATAGCCTATCATCTATTTCTTTAAATAGTTCTTTAGTTTAGATATGGTGGTTATATTTATTATAAATAATTTATGTATTTTATGTATTTTGTAATTTTATTTTTTTTAATTTTATCTGTTTTATATACTTATAAGTTATTAATTTCTATTCATGTTTTATTATATTATTTAGTTGTTTTGTTTATTTTTCTTTATTTATTTTTATTATATAAGAATAATAATTTATTATATTATAATTTTTTTTTTATTAGTTTTTTTATTGTTTACTTTTGGTCTGTTTTTTTTTATTTATCTATAGATGTAATGTTTTGTTTGACTTATTATTCTTATATTATAGAATTAAGTCAATTAGTTAGAGAATGGTTTTTTTGAAGTTTATAATACAGGTGGTTCAATATATGAGATATGTTGTTTTAGATTTAAAATCAGTTTTAAGTGATTTTTATTTTTATTTTTTTAATTTTCAAGTTAGTTTAAAAGACTATAGTAGTTGAAAATTACGTGCGTATAAATACTTAACCCAATTAAATGATAGACGTAAATATATTTTAAAAAAATATGTCTATACAATCAATCATAAACGTATTGCTATTAATTATTTTTACTTTAGTATGTGAACTGGTTTATCAGGTGCAGCTCTAGCTACTATGATTAGATTAGAATTAGCTCATCCAGGTAGTCCATTTTTTAAAGGAGATTCATTAAGATATTTACAAGTAATTACAGCTCATGGTTTAATTATGGTGTTTTTTGTAGTTGTTCCTTTAATTTTTGGTGCTTTTGCAAATTTTTTAATTCCTTATCATATTGGTTCAAAAGATGTAGCGTACCCTCGTTTAAATAGTATCGGTTTTTGAATTCAACCTTGTGGTTTTATTTTAGTAGCTAAAATTGCTTTTTTAAGACCCCAACATTGAAGATATTACGATAAAGTATCATATTATTTTCCTTTATTAAGTAAATCAAATCATAGAGGAAATCGTGAATTCTTAAATGAAAATCCATTACAATTACAAGCATTAAAAAGATATTTAGTTGATGAACATACAATTTCATTTAAACCAAAAATTTCAACAAAATATTCAGATTATGAAAATTATTCTGGATTACCTTGAAAATTATTATTATGAAAAGACATTGTAAATTATCCTGAATCTTTTTGATATGCTGTAAGTCGTATTGATAAAGTTAGACGTAAAAAAGTTTATTTTACAAAATGTTCTAATAGAGTTTTAACAACTGCTGGTTGAACATTTATTACTCCATTTTCATCAAGTGTTAAATATACTGGAGTTGGGGCGCAAGACTTATTATTAGTTTCAGTTGTTTTTGCTGGTTTAAGTTCAACTGTTTCTTTTACTAATTTATTGATTACTAGAAGAACACTTTGTATGCCTGGTATGAGACATAGAAGAGTATTATTACCGTTTGTTACAATTACAACATTTTTTGCTTTAAGAATGTTAGCTGCTGTAACTCCAGTTTTAGGAGCTGCAATGATTATGATGATGTTAGATCGTCATTGATCAACAACTTTCTTTGACTTTGCATATGGTGGTGATCCAATTTTATCTCAACATTTATTTTGATTTTTTGGTCACCCAGAAGTGTATATTTTAATTGTTCCAACTTTTGGTTTTCCTGGTATGGTTTTTCCTTATAACAATACTAGAAGAGTTGCTTCAAAACATCATATGATTTGAGCAGTTTATTGTATGGGTTATTTAGGATTTTTAGTCTGAGGTCACCATATGTATTTAGTTGGATTAGATCATAGAAGTAGAACATTATATAGTACTATTACTATTACAATTTCATTACCAGCTACTATTAAAGTTGTTAATTGAACTTTAACTTTAGCAAATGGTGCATTACGTTATGATGCAGCTGTTTTAGCAGGTATTTCATATGTTTTCTTTTTCTTAGTTGCAGGTTTTACTGGAATGTGATTATCTCATGTAGGTTTAAATGTTTCAATGCATGATTCATTTTATGTTATTGCACATTTTCATATTATGTTATCAGGTTCAGCTGTTATGGGATTATTTTGTGGTTTATATTACTATTTTACTGCATTATTTGGTGTAAAATACTCTAGATTATTTGCATATTTACATATTATTTATTATACAGGTGGTCATTGAATTGCATTTTTACCTCAATTTTACTTAGGTTTTTCAGGAATGCCTCGTAGAATCCATGATTACCCAGTTGTATTTATGGGTTGACATAGTATGTCAACTGCTGGTCATTTTGTAACTTTAGTAGGTTTAGTATTTTTTTTTTTAATGTTATTAGATTCTCATTTAGAAAAAAGAATTGCTACTCCAAGTAATTTAGGTGTTCCAAGATGAAATAAAAGAATTCAATACTATATTTTTAAAATTAGATATTTACAATATACTAATAAAAGATTAATGAGATTACCAAATTACAAAATTAGATCACTATTAACTAATAAGTACTTTAATGAGTATGAACGTTATAATTAAAAAATTTTTATTTTTAATACTTATCTATTTAAAGACATTTTTTTACTTAAATTTTTTAAAATTTATTAATTTTTATATGAGTGTTACAGGTTTTTTAATTATATTAATTTATAATATTGTTATTATGTTACTAATCACTTTAGTTATTGCAACTATAACATTAATTGAAAGAAAAGTTCTTGCAATTGTTCAACGTAGAGTAGGACCATTTTATGTAGGTTATCGTGGACGTTTACAATATATTGCAGATGCATTAAAATTATTTATTAAAGGAATTGTTGTGCCTGATGAAGCAAATAAATTTTGATATGTAGCCTTACCTACTTTTGCTACTGTTGTTTCTTATACTTTTTGAATTAATTCAGTATGGGGTCCAAGTGTCAGTATTTTTGAAATCGAATATAATGTTGTTTACTCATCTATTTTTTCGATTTTGTTTGGTTATAGTATTATGTTGACTGGTTATTTTAGTAAAAGTAAATACGCATTAATGTCATCAGTTAGAACTGGAATTTTAATGTTAAATTTAGAAATTTTATTAGGTTTATTTTTTATTAATTTAGTTTTTTTAGTTGAATCATTTTGTTTCGCAGTTTTTGTAATATACCAAGAAGTTTTTTGATTTGTTTTCTATTTTTTTGGTTTAGGGGGCTTAATTATTATTACTTTCTTATTAGAAACTAATCGTATTCCATTTGATTTAGCAGAAGCAGAATCGGAATTAGTAACAGGTTATACTGTTGAATATGGTGGGTTTTATTTTGCATTATATTATTTGGGAGAGTATTTCCATTTATTTTTTTTTTCAATGACTATTAGTTTAATTTTATTGGGAGGGTGAGAATTGCCAAATTTTTTATTATATTTTATTTCATCAGAATATTCATTAAGTATTTTGAGTTAATTAGTAAACTATATTAAAGTAGTATAGAAATTCTAATTTTAAGTGTTAAATTTTTTATTAAATAACTTTGTTGATAATGTTAATTATTGATGACCGTGATTAAATTTTTTTTCTGAAAGTTGAATTTTACAATTAATGATTGTATATACATTATATTTAATTTTTTCTACCTTAAATATATATTTTGTTTTACTATATTTATTTACTGAAATTTTTTTATTTGGATTATTTATTAGTGTTATTCAAATGGAATTATTTACAGGTTTTTTATGAACTGCAGAAGCATCAGTTGTGTTTATTGCAATTTTACTAGCTTTTTATTTAAATATTGAAGGTACACAATTAAGATTGAATTTAAAGACTTATAGATTTTATTTTGCATTTTTCTTATTTTTAATTTTTATAGTTTTTTCAAATTATAGCTATGTTGGAAACTCTGAATTTTATTTACCAGTCTTTTTTAATAATATTGATCTTTGGGAAGATTTTTATGAAGCACTTTATAATGTTAATATGAATGATTTCAGAGCTTTAACAATTGGGTATTATAGCGTAAATTCAATCGAATATATTTTGATTGGATTTTTATTATTAGTTGGTAGTGTAATTTGTGTTAATTTAAATAAAATACAAAAGTCGATGCGTATTTATAAATATAGTAATTATTTTAATATATTTGATTTTTTTAAAGATTTTATTAATTATACATTTATGCGTAAGCAAAATCTAACTAATCAAACTATACAAGGTTCTTCTATTAGAGCATTCAAAAAGAAATAATTTTTTAGAATGATACAAAAAGGAACATATTTAATACCAGTGGATAAATGTGGAGTTTGATGAGTCGGCGTTTTTCACATTTATGGTGGATTTAAAAGAAGAATAGGAACACGTGGAAATTTTGTTAAAGTTAGTGTTAAAAGCACACGTCCAGATAATTGGGTTTCTAGAAAATCAAAACTAAACGGTATAATTATTTTAACTAAAAAAGAAGTACGATTATCTGATGGTAGTTATTATAAATTTCGTAATAATAATATAGTATTATTAAAAAAAAGATTAGCAGCAAAAGGTAAAGAAATTTTAGGTCCTTGTTTGAAAGTTATTAAACGTAAAAAATTTTTAATGTCTTTTTCAGGGACTTTATAATATATTTATAGTTATTTATAACTCCTATAGTCCAATGGTAGGATAGTGGATTTTCGTTCCATTGATCTAGGTTCGATTCCTAGTGGGAGTATAAATGTTTAAGTGATTATTTTATTATTGATTAAACCCTACTGATACACCATCAATTGAATCTAGATTGAATTTATGAGCTTATGTTAATTTAAGAATCTTTAAAATTAAAGTAACAAGTCAAATCGTTTACTATATCCTAAGTTTAAATAACCTATACTTAAAACAATTGAAAATTTTTTATAAAAATATTTCATTTGAATTATTTTACGTTAAATTATTAAATTATATTGCATTATTTGCAATTTTATTATCTTTAATTATTTTATTATAATTATTATGAGTATGCTTTTAGAAAATAGTTTTTTTTTATCTAAATATTTTTTACAATTAAATTTTTATTTTTTATTTTTTATTGTTTTTATCTCTGCTATTGTATTTTATTTAAGTAAACACTTTAATCTGCAATATTTTTATAGAAATTCATCTAGTTTAAATTTTTTAAGATTATTTTTAATTGTAGGGTTAGTTATTTCTTTTTTAATTCACTGTATAACTTTTTGATTATATACTAATATGATTTATTATTTTATTGGATTTAATATCTCGGATAACTATTTTATTATTCCTAATTTAAATTATTTTTATCAGTTAGATTTCTTTAATTTATTTCAATCTAATATTTTTTCAATGTATTTTTCAATGGATTTTTTTGGATTTATATTGTTATTTTTAGCATATATTGTAGGTATTATTTCAATTTTTGCATTAGATACTAGATTATATTGAAAAAATATTAAATATTTATTTTCTTTTAATATTTTTGCTCTAATTGTTTATTTGTATGTTTCAATTACTAATTTAGTTTTTTTTTTCTTGTTATACGAATTCTTATTAATTTTTTCATTTTTTTTTGTTTATTTTGTTAGTCCAAGTAGACGTGCAATTCAAGCATCTTTATATTTTGTTATATGAACTCAATTAGGTTCTTTTATTGTTTTATGCGCAATTTCATATATTCTAGCAACTTCAAATAGTTTTGATTTTTTTTCATTAAAATTGTATAAATTTAACTCAAATGAAGCATTATTTATCTATACTTTATTATTTTTAGGATTTGGATTTAAAGTTCCAATTTGACCTTTTCATTATTGATTAACTAAAACTCATGTAGAAGCACCAAGTGGTTTTTCTATCTATTTAAGTGGTTTTTTAGTTAAAAGTGCATTATATGGGTTTTATAAATTAACTACTATTATTTATATGGATTTAAATACTTCTTTTTTTGTAATGATAACGATGTTTGGTGTAATTGACGCGTCACTAAAAATGTGAGGTCAAACCGATTTAAAGAAACTAGTTGCGTATGGTACAATTCAAGAAATGAACTTAATTTTTTTAGTTTTTTGTTGAGGAGATACTAATGCAGTTGTAGGCGGTATTTTATTTACTGCAACTCATTCGTTTTTATCAGCTTTAATGTTTTTTATCGTTGATTGTATTTATAGACGTTACCATACTAGATCTTTAGTTGAAGTTAATGGAATTTTACATTTAAATCCAAATTTAGGTGTTGCTATTTTATTTATGACTATTTTTTTTGCTGGTTTACCAGGTACTATTAAATATATTACAGAATTTTATATTTTTAGTGGGTTTTTAGAAATTTCAGTATTTTCATGTTTCTTTCTAATGTTTGTTGCAAATGTTTTGGGTTTAATTGGGTTTAGTAAGTGTTGATTTAATGCTACTTTTGGTATGATGAGAAAACATATGAATACAATTCCCCTAGATTTAACTTCAAAAGAAATTTTAATTATTGGCTTCTGTTTTTTTTTTTTATTTATTTTTTCATTTTTTGTAAACTTCTTAATTTAAATAAATTACTCTAAAAGTATTTATAAATAATTTTTTTATATTATTAGAATGGTGATAAAATACTCAAATATTAAAACTTTAAAAAAATTATTTAAAACTCACGATCTCTTTAATTACTGGTTAGATTTGTTAATTTATAATTTTCATTATACAAATTTAATAAAAAAAACTTCAAATACTCGCTTAAATATTAGTTTTTTTAGATTTTTCTTTTGATTATTTCATAATAAGTTAAAATTTACAAATTTTTTTGTTTTTTTAAAACAGTTTAAATATACTATGGCATTGTATACATTAGTAATGTATTTAAAATCAAATTCTATTGGTTTTTATTATTTATTTGATAAAAACCGTACTTTACTGTTAAAAAAAATTAATTTTTGCTTATCTGATAAGCAATTGTCTTTGATTTTTGTATTTAATAAATTAGCATTAGTTCAAGACCCAAAAGTTTATTTTATAAATTTTTTAAATTTTGAATTAGTAAAGATTTTTTTATATTTTTTAAATTAATTAGCTAAATAAAAAAAAAAATGTTTTTTTTTTTTATTTTTGAATAGTGAAAAATAATATTAGTATAATTTAATACAAATTAAATTAGAAGATTTTTAAAACTACTTAAATTACTAAAAAAATTTTAATATGATAGTGAAAAGTACCGTGAGGGAAAGATGAAAAGAATTTTTGTATAAAAATAAAAAGATTTTGAAATTTAATGGTATATTCAGTTTTAGCTTTTTGTTAAAACGTACCTTTTGTATAATGGACTGACGAGTTTATGTTAAAAGCGAGCAAAGTTGAAAAATTGCGTATTGAAAAAAATAATTAGTTTTTAATGTAAGACCCGAAGCTAAGTGATCTAATTATTATTAGGTTGAAAATTTAATAAATTGGAAGACCGAACTCGTAAATGTTGCAAAATTTTGAGATAAATAATAATTAGGGGTGAAAGGCTAATCAAACTTAGTTATAGCTGGTTTTCTACGAAATCTATTTAAGTAGAATTGTTAGTTAAGAGTATAAGTAGGTATAATTATTTTTTTTGCAAATTATTTAAATTAATTTAATAAAAAAAATTTTTTAATTACTTGTATAAATACTAATAGACAGATTAATAGCGCTAAGGTTTTTAATCTAAAGGGAAACAGCCCAGATTATAAATTAAGGTTTTTAAAACTAATTAACTTTTAAGGTTAGTTAAATTTATAATAATTAAAAGGTAAGCTTGGAAGCAGCTATCCTTTAAAGAAAGCGTAAAAGTTCATTAATTATTACAATAATGTAAATATTTATTGAAATTTAACTAACTAAAAATTTTTTGAAAATATATTAGTTTACCGAAATTATAAATCTTTAAGATGGTAGTAGAACATGTTGTATTTTTTATTAAAATTGAGAAATTTTAAGTTAAAATCAATATAGATCATGTCAGTATTAGTAGTAGATATAATGTGCAAATCATTATTGCCTGATAAGTTAGATTTACTTTATAATGATAATCTGATAAAGTGTGATACTATACTAAAAAATAAAAATATTTTTATTTTGATGTATAATTTAATTATAAATAGGTACAAAATTAAATTTATTAGTATTTTTAAATTTAATAAGTATTTGTACTTATTTCTAGAAATTAATTAAATATAAAATAGTATTAAGTCTAACACAAGTATTTTAGTTGAATAAATGAAGGCAAAAAGATTAATAATATTGAAGGAACTCGGCAAATTAACTTTGTAACTTCGGGATAAAAAGGACAAATCGTAACAAAAAAAAGGGGGTGGCGACTGTTTATTAAAAACATAAGATTTTGCAAAATTTTCTAAAATGACGTATAAAATCTGACACCTGCCCGATGCTGCAAGGTAAAATAAAATGGTAATGCTGTTTTTATAAACCCCAGTGAATGGCGGCCGTAACCCTGACGGTCCTAAGGTAGCGAAATTCCTTGACGGGTAAGTTCCGTCCTGCATGAATGGTGTAACGACTGCCCCGCTGTCTCCAATATTATTCTTACGAAATTGAAATAGTTGTGAAGATGCAATTACTTTACAGTTAGACGGGAAGACCCTATGCACCTTTACTATACCCTATATTATAAAATTGATTAGATTAATATAGATTATGTAGGAAATTTATATTAAAAATGGAAAACTACTTTAATTTAGTTAATTTTTAAAATATATATTAATAAAAAAATATATTTAATATAGGCTGGTAGTTTGGCTGGGGCGGCCGCCTCCTAAAAAGTAACGGAGGTGTATATATGTCTTTAAATTATAACAATATGGTTATTATGAATTGAAATAAATTTTTAAAGACTGATTAATATACTAACAAGTATTTTAAGGATATTTATTGTCTATTATATTGACCCGGTATATTTTTGTAGAAAAATTATCGAGTAACGAATAAAAGGTACGCTAGGGATAACAGGCTGATGAATTTTGAGAGTTCTTATTGATAAATTCGTTTGGCACCTCGATGTCGGCTTATCATATCCTGGTAGTGTATAAGCTATCAAGGGTTCGGCTGTTCGCCGATTAAAATGGTACATGAGCTGGGTTTAGAACGTCGTGAGACAGTTTGGTCCCTATCTGCTGTAAAAATATAGAAAATAACTAAGAGTTGACTCTAGTACGCAAGGACCGAGAAAAGTTAATCAATGGTGAAAAATTACTAAGTAATATTAGTATGTTTTATAGCTACATTAATGTAAAAGATAACATAAAATATAAATATAATATGGAATCTAGCTTAGTATTGTTTTCTAATAATAATTTATAAGATTAATAAATTTATGTTTTAAGTTTTATAAAAAACTAGTAATAGTAGAGTAAAACAAAATATAATTATTAATTTTTAATACTGTTTAGTTAATAAAAAAATTTTATTAGTATTAAATTTAACAAAACCATTAGATGGATATCTAATATTAAAATTTATGCGTAAATTTACTTACGATATCTACTATTAAATAGTATTTTGAATTATTTATTTATTTGTGAATAGTAGGTTTATAAAAAGGCTGATGAAGTAAAACATTATAGTAATCAGTTTAAAAAAATCAATTGAGATTATTATTTTATGGCGAATAATAATATTAGTAATTAATTATATACATATAATTGAATATTTTGGAAAAAATAACTAAAAAAGGTGAAAGTCCTGTAAATTATTTAAACGTTTTTCAAACTGTTTGAGTGGTCTCGGTATGGGCTCATTCCCCATTGCATTAAAAAGTTCGATTCTTTTTAACAGTTAATAAAATATATTTACAGATAGTGAAAGCTCTGTAATTTAAAGAAGTAGTGGCTGAGTGGTTAAAGCGATAGACTGTAAATCTATTGGTTAGTTCCGTCGTTGGTTCGAATCCAACCTGCTTCATTTAAAATACTTATCGTGTTTATTATTTCTATATATATATATATACATATATAGAAGTACATAAGTGCTGAATTACTAATTATACATATATAGAAGTACATAAGTGCTGAATTACTAATTATACATATATAGAAGTACATAAGTGCTGAATTACTAATTATACA
>Ga0193956_1000392_pt1 | contig 20462 bp, 17 predicted proteins | sample BB_7_MG_FD_140358 | JGI IMG/M metagenome (GOLD analysis project Ga0193956, IMG submission 140358) | Microbial mat bacterial communities from the Broadkill River, Lewes, Delaware, United States - BB_7_MG | ecosystem: Environmental > Aquatic > Freshwater > River > Microbial mats | place: USA...
GATAAACAAATAAAAATATTAATTTCTTGGGCACATGAATACTATGTTAATGATAACCCAATGGCAACAGATGAAGAGTATGACAACTTAGCAAGACAATGTTTAGCTTATGAGCAAACAAACCCTGAACTTTCCCATCCAAACTCACCAAATAAAAGAGTTGGTGGATTTATACTTGATGGTTTTGAAAAAGCAAGCCACTTAAGTAGAATGTGGTCACAAGAAGATGTTTTTAATACTGAAGAATTAAAAGACTGGATTAAAAGGGCACAAAAAGTAAATACAAATTTAGAGTTTTATTGTGAGCCAAAATTTGATGGAGCTTCATTAAATCTTATTTATGAAAATGGTGTATTAAAACAAGCAATAACTAGAGGAGATGGAAGTGTTGGTGAAGATGTAACTAATAATGTAAAAACGATCCACTCTATTCCACTTCAAATAGAAGAAAAATCACTTTTAGAAATTAGAGGTGAAATTGTAATCAAAAAATCTGACTTTGAAAAAATAAATCAAGATAGATTAAAAAATAATGAACAATTATTTGCAAACCCTAGAAATGCAGCAGCAGGAAGTTTAAGACAACTTGATCCATCAATTACTGCTAAAAGAAAACTATTTTTTAATGTATGGGGAATTGGTGAGAACTCACTTGATTTTAAAAACCTAAATGATAAAATGGATTATATTTACTCACTTGGTTTTGTAAAACCACCACTTCAAAAAACGACAAATAGTGTAGAAGGTATTGAAGAACTCTATCATAAAATCATAGCATCAAGAGACAGTATAGAAATGATGCTTGATGGAATGGTTGTAAAAATAAATGATATAGAAACACAAGAAGAACTAGGATATACAGTTAAATTTCCAAGATGGTCTTGTGCTTATAAATTTCCAGCAGTTGAAAAAACTACTACAGTAAAAGCAATTACTTTACAAGTAGGAAGAACAGGTATTATAACTCCTGTTGCACAAGTAGAACCAACTCTTATAGATGGAAGTACAGTTAGTCGTGCAACACTTCATAACTTTGATGAAATTGAAAGACTTGATTTAAAAATCAATGATGAAGTAATTATTATAAAAAGTGGAGATATCATTCCTAAAATTACAAAAGTATTTACAGATAGAAGAGATGGAAAACAACTAGATATTTCTCGCCCTACTTTTTGTCCTGAGTGTAATAGTGAAGTTTTAGATGAAGGCACACAAATCAAGTGTCAGAATCTTGATTGTCCTTCACGAGTAGTTAACTCTATTATTTATTTTGCAAGCAAAAATTGTATGAATATAGATGGACTTGGAAATAAAATAGTTGAAACTTTAGTAAAAGAAAAAAAGATATATGATATTTTAGATTTATACTCTTTAAAATATGAAGATTTAGAGAATCTAGAAGGATTTAAAGAAAAGAAAATCAATAACTTGTTAAATGCTGTAGAGAATACAAAAGGAAGTGAACTTCATAGGGTTATAAATGCCTTAGGAATTGAACATATAGGCGAAGTAGCATCTAAGCAAATATGTTTAGAATTTGGCTTAGAAGTTACTAGTATTGACTATGATTCACTAGTTGCTCTTGATGGAATTGGTGAGCAAATGGCTAACTCTTTTACTGAATTTATGAGAGTAAACAGTGAACTTGTTGCAAAACTAATAGAAACAATTAAACCAAAAATTGAACAAAAAATAGAAGTTGATGAAAATGCTTTCAAAGGTAAAACTATGGTTTTAACAGGAACTATGAGTGTTAGCCGTGGAGATATTAAGAAAAAACTTGAAGCACTTGGAGCTAAAATAAGTTCATCAGTTTCTAAAAAAACTGATTATGTAGTTTTTGGTGAGGATGCTGGGAGTAAATATGATAAAGCTCTTGAATTAGGAGTAAACGTACTCACTGAAGATGAAATGAACGCAATGATTTAATTCATTGCCTCATTTTAGATAATTGATGAAATAAGCTCTTTTTTATTTAGTGGTTTCTCAAATACTTTTTTAACTTTTTGTTTTATGTTTTCATTTAAATCATTTTTACTTTCACAAATTATGAATATTTCAATATTTGGATAACTATTAGCTATTCTATCCAACTCACTCTCTTCTATCAAGATAATATCTAAGACAAATACAATGTATTGATTTTTTATTAAATGATTTTCTAAAGCTTCTAAAGTATCAACCTGAGTAACATTTTTTTTGTTTCTTTTTAACTCAACAATAACATCAAAAAACTTAATTGGATCATTATTTAAAATTACTACATCATCACATTTCTTTTCAACTTCAATATCTGGCTTATTTTGAGTTTGAATATGTTTTATTATTTGTTTATTTTCATCTATGCTAGTATTAGAGTCTTCAATATTCTTTTTAATCAAAACTTTAAATTCACTACCAACATTGATTTCACTGCTAACTTCAATACTTCCTTGTAATAATGATACTAATTCTTTGCAAATAGCTAAACCAAGTCCAGTTCCTCCAAATTTTCTACTTGTACTTCCATCAACTTGTTTAAATCTATCAAATATATGAGATAGCTTATCATTTGCTATTCCTATACCTTGATCACTTATTATTATTTCTACATATTCATCTTTGTTAGATACTATAAAACCAATTTTTCCTTTTGAAGCGAACTTAATTGCATTACTTAAAAGATTAATAATAATTTGACTTATAAGTTTTTTATCATTTTTTATAAACATAACATTTTCGTCATATTTAAAATCAAACTGCAAATTCTTCTCTAAAATTTGTGATTCAAACATCTCTTTTATTTCTAATACATGACCTTTAAAATCAAATATTTCAGTTTGTAAAATTATCTCTTTTGCTTCTAGTTTAGAGATATCTAATATATCATTAATTAAAGCTGTTAAGTGTTTCCCACATTTATTAATAATTTCCATATTTTTAATTTGAGATACAGTTAAATTATTATCTTTATTTTTTTTCATCAAAGATGAAAGTATATTAATAGAATTTAGTGGTGTTTTTAATTCATGACTCATATTAGCAAAAAAAGAGTCTTTATATTTTTGATTTTCAATTAATTCTTGTTTTTGACTATTCAATGTTTTAGCAAGTTTTTTTAATTTATTATTTCTAGTTTTTAAATCTTTTTGCATTTGACTTAATGAATTTGAAAGTATTCCTATTTCATCTTTTAATTCTAAATATGGAATATTAATAATCTTATTTTTTCCTATTTCTTGAGCGATAAGTGACAAATTAGTTAATTTCTTTGTTAAAGCATTTCCTATGAGATAAGATAAGATTGTTGAAAATAAAATTTCAAAAAAGATAATAAGTAAAGTCTTATTTTGCATATTCTCTATAAATGTAGAATTTGCAGTAGTATCAAATATTATATAGTTAGTACCTAAAAAAATATTATCATCATAAACTTTACTATATTTTACTTCAAAAGTTTTATCATCAAATTTTAAACTTTTGTCATATTTTAAAGAAATAATATCTTCTTTTGTTAAATAGTTAAAATTAAACTGTGATGATAAAATCCTATCTTGATTATCTAAAATTACTATTGAATTTATATGTTCCAAAGCTGCACTATTAGTTACAATATTATCAAGAGTTGCCAAATCATATACACTAATTGGAACTTTAATTAACTCATCTATTAATGAAATATTAGATGATATTTTTTCTTGAGTTAATTGTTTGGATGAACTATTAATTGCATAAAAATTCATTGATACTATTAAAAGTATAAAGAATATTTCAATAGAAACAAATGATAAAATAAATCGATATTTAAACGACATTTTGTCCCTTTTAATCTTTAATACTAATCTCTTTTATAACATCATATTCCTGAGTATTCGTAAGCTGAAAGTCATAAATACTTAAAAGTTTTTTTAAATCTTCTGGCATTTTCAATAAAGCACTTTTGATTTTTTCAATATCATTTATATCTACTCTTGGATGATAAGCAAATGGATGGCTAGGATAAGCATTTGTTTTATAAACAATTCTCAATTTTTCCTTATCATTTTTATCAATAAAATTATTATAGGTCCTTATAATTCCACCACCAAAATCACCAATTTCTCTTGAAACACCTTTATATACAGAATCATGAGAATTTACATATAAGACCTTTGCTTCAGCATCAATATTGAAATTATACTTTTTCTTTAATTCATACTTAGGTAATAATGTAGCAGCAAAAGCATTTGGTGCAGGAAATAAAAATGTTTTCCCTTTTAAATCTTCGATAGTATCAAATTTATTTTTTTCATTAGATAATAAAATCCCAACTATATTTTTTTTTGCTCTTATAAATGCTTCATACTTTTGAGTATTAAAAGCAACTATAAAATGATAAGGATTCATATAAGCTATGTCATATTTACCTGAGTAAAGTTTTTCTTCAAAAATTGGAATTGATTTTTCGGTTTTAAAAACTATATCTAATCCCGTTTCCTCACTAAGATATTTAGTGATTTGTAGCCATTTTTTAGAAAGTTTTAAAGGACTTTGTTGTGGCACTACTCCTAATATTATTTCATTTGAAAATAGAAATAAAGGTAAAAATAAACCAAATAATATTTTTCTCATATAAACTCCTTATTTTTTACTGTAAATCTTTTAAAAAATTTTCTTTTGAAAAAGGTTCATAAAATATTATTTTTGCTTTTTCTTTCATTATATCAGTAAGTTTATAATTATTATTACATATAAAATATAATTCCTTGCTGTAAGTACTTATATATTTATCTTTAAAATCAATTTTACTACTAAGATTAATAATCACTTTGTCATAATTAGATTCATTGATTTTATTTAAAAATTCATCAATATTATTTACTAAATCTACTGATTTTGCTTTTCTTTTTAATTCAACAAAGATATTAAATAAAGATAAGGGATTATCATTTAATATTAAAATATTTAATTGACTAAATTTTGTGCATGCTTCTTCATGTTCAATATAATCGAAATCATTATTGACTGAATTCTCTTTTTTCTTAATATTTTTATTTAAATCTATATTCTTTTCAAATTTAAAAATAAATTTGGTACCTTTATTTACTTCACTCTCAACTTGAATTTCTCCATGAAGTAAAATTGCTAACTCTTTTGAAATAGCTAAACCCAAACCTGTACCACCATATTTTCTAGTTGTAGTTCCATCTACTTGCTTAAATCTATCAAAGATATAATTTAATTTATTTTCTTCTATTCCAATACCTTCATCAATCACTTCTAAAAGGATATATTCTTTTTCATCTTTAATAATTAAACTTATTTCACCATCATTTGTAAATTTGATAGCATTGCTTAATAAATTAACAATAATTTGTTTTATTCTTAATTCATCATTGTATATTGTAGAAATCTTTTCATCATATTTAATATTAAATGATAATTTCTTTTCTTCAATTTGATTTATAAACATTTCTTTAATATTGTATATAAAATTTTTAAAATCAAATTCTTCACACTCAATACTAATTTCTCCCGCATCTAATTTTGAAATATCTAATACGTCATTAATCAGAAAAAGTAAATCTTTACCGCATCTATTTATTATGTTTAAGTTTTTAATCTGTTCGTTATCTAATTTTTTGTTTTTATTTTTTATCATTACAGAAGATATTATATTTATTGAGTTTAATGGAGTTTTTAATTCATGACTCATGTTTGCCAAGAAATCACTTTTTATTCTATTTGATTGAACTGCAATATTTTTTGCTTTTATAAGTTCTTCTTGAATTTTTTTTACTTCAGTTATATCAGTTCTAATTGATACATACTTAAATGGTTTTTTATTTAAATCTAAAAATGGCATAATAGTTGCTCTAACCCAATAAAAATCACCATTTTTCTTTTTATTTTTAACTTCACCATTCCATATCTCACCATTTTGAATAGTCTTTTTTAAACTATCAAAAAATTCTTTTGGATGTTCATTTGATTTGACAATTCTATGATTTTTACCAATTAGCTCATCAATTGAATAGCCACTAATTTCACAAAATTTATCATTAACATAAGTTATATTTCCTTTTACATCAGTCATACTAACAATAGCATGCTCATCAAGTGCCATTTTCTGAAAATTCAATTCATTTAATGTGAAATTTAACTTATTATTTGTTTTTTTAAGATTTATAAAAAAATATATTAGCCAAAACCATAAAACTATAATTATAGAGAAAAGAGTTACAAATAAATATTTATATTGATTATTGGAAAGTAATTGAGTAAATAAATTTATAATCTCCTTTATAAGATCAAAACTTAAAAATAATATAAAACAAAATATGGAAAAGGATAGAAGAGATAAAATATATTTATTTTTCATAAAAGATTCCTAAAGGCATTAAAAAGTTATTTTATAGCAACTTTACTATAAAATAGATATTAAAATAATTATTAATTATTTTGATGTTATCAAAATTAAACTTAATTATCAAATAATGAATTAAGAATATTATCTTCAAATTAAAATGATACAATTTTACACAATATCTAATAATAACTATTCATTAAAAGCTTTCAAATATATCTAAAATGTTACTTTTTCTCATATTTTTTCAATAAATTCAAACTATTTTATAAAATGCTATGTTTATACTACGTTTTTATTTTATAATAGGACAAATTTTAAAGAATTATAATATTAAGGCTATTAAATGAGTGAAGAAGTAAAAAGAGAAAAATCTCTAACTATGACAATGTTAATGACACCAGATAAAGCGAATTTCTCTGGAAAAAATGTTCACGGTGGTGAAATCTTAAAAATGCTAGATCATGTTGCGTATGCTTGTGCAGCAAGATATACAGGAATGTATGCAGTAACATTATCTGTTGATATGGTATTATTTAAAGATCCTATTAAAATTGGCTCACTTGTTACTTTCCATGCATCAGTAAATTATACGGGTAGAACTTCTATGGAGATCGGTATAAAAGTTATTTCAGAAGATATTAAAGACCACACTATTAAAAATACAAACGTATGTTACTTTACTATGATTTCAGTTGATGAAGCAGGTAAACCAACACCAGTACCAAAATTAGACTTAGTTACAGAAGATGATAAAAGAAGATATAACGATGCCATTCAAAGAAGAGAAATAAGAATGGGTTCAAGACACTCTAAATAATAGAATTTTATATAATAAAAAAGGGGAAGATTTAAATCTTCCCCTTTTTTTATATCTATTAAAATATATTAAGCCTTTTTAGACTCAATATATTCTTCATAAGAACCTTTAAAATCAATAATAGTTCCACCAGGTTGAATTTCAATAATTCTATTTGCATAAGCATCTAATAATTCCCTATCATGAGAAACACAAATAACAGAACCTGGATATTCAAGTAATCCCTCACCTAATGCAATAATAGCCTCAAGGTCAAGGTGATTCGTAGGTTCATCTAAAACTAAGAAGTTACCTTGCTCTAACATAATTTTAGAAAGCATCATTCTATGTTTTTCACCTCCAGAACAAGAATTTACTTTTTTCTCTTGTTCTGTTCCATTAAATAACATTCTTCCTAAACAATTTCTAATTTCAGAAATATCAGCATCTTTATCAAAACCTCTTAACCAATCATATAAAGTCATTTCACCTTTAATAATGTCAGTTGCATTTTGAGGGAAATAAGAGTTTTGAATAGTAGCTCCCCATAAAACTTCTCCAGAATCAGCTTTAATACTTCCTTCTAAGATTTCACATAAAGTTGTTTTTCCAATACCATTTGTACCAATTAATGCTATTTTATCACCTTTTTCTACTGTGAAATTAATATCATTTAATACAACTTCTCCATCATACGATTTACAAATATTTTTAACTGTTAGTAACTCTTTACCAACTTCTCTTTTTTGTTTAAATATAATAGATGGGTCTCTTCTACTTGAAACTTGAATTGATCCAACATCTAACTTGTCAAGTTGTTTTTGTCTAGATGTTGCTTGTTTTGCTTTTGATGCATTTGCACTAAATCTAGCGATGAATTTTTCTAATTCATCTTTTTCTTTAAGTTTTTTACTTACATCTTTTTCATTTTGTTTTGCAATTAAAGTTGAAGCGATATACCAATCATCATAGTTACCTGCAAACTCTCTAATTTGTTTAAAATCAACATCTAGTATATGAGTACAAACAGCATTTAAAAAGTGTCTATCATGAGAAATAACTACCATAGTACCATCATGATGTTGTAACTGATTTTCTAACCAACCAATTGTTTCAATATCTAAGTTATTCGTAGGCTCATCTAAAAATAGTGCATCAGGTTTTGGATATAAAACTTGAGCAAGTAATACTTTAAACTTATCTCCACCTGTAATTGAACTCATTAAGTCTTGTTGTTGAGAAGCTGGGAATCCTAAGTCTTCTAAGATTTTAGTAATTTTAATATCATATTCGTAAGTTGGATCTTCTTCACAACAAATAATTTCTAACTCACCTAATCTTTCACCTATTTCATCAGTGTATTCTTCCATATAAAGTTTTTCTTTTTCTTTTATGGCATCATATAATCTTTTATTTCCTAAAAGTACAGTATCAAATAAAGAATACTCTTCATAAGCAAATTGATTTTGTGATAGTGTTCCTACTTTTTTACCATTTTGAACTTGAACTTCACCCTCAGTTGCTTCTTCTTCTCCACATAATATCTTTAAAAAAGTTGTTTTACCAGCACCATTTGCTCCAATAAGACCGTATCTTTTTCCACTATCTAGTTTTACATTTATTTCCTGAAATAAAACTCTTGGACCAAAAGCTTTTTTTAAATTGACAGTTTGAACCATAATTTATTTTTCTCCATGTATCTTTATTTATAACTATGTATATTTCTTTAATCGCGATTATATCTAAAAAAAACTAGATAAGGCTTAATCTATTTTAGATAAAACAATTATTAAATATCACTATCAAAGGCCATTTTCATGATATCTTCTTCATTAATATTCTTATTATTTATTTCTTTAGGAGGATTTTTAATTAATAAAACTTTTTCAAGTAAATCATTTAAATGATACCTAGATAAGTTATTTATAAATGTTTCAGTAATCATATCTTTTTTTAATGTTTTCTCTTCTAACATTTTACTAACACCTTTATGCAAAGCATTTTTTTTATTTTCATATATTTTTTCTTCATCTGTTAATGAGATGTATTCTCTATCTAAAAATGCAGATATTGCTTCACCTGGATATTTAAAGGTACTAACACCTTTATAAATATATTTTTGGCATTTTAAATTTGTTAATTCTACACCTGTAAATACAGAACCATTTACTATATTTATACCATCTAATTCTTTCAAAGGATTGTGTGAGCAAACAAAATCATCTTTTACTAATGAAGGAGAATACTTTAAAGATGTGATATTATTTTGTAAAACGATAAAACTTCCACCTACTTCTTTTGGGCCACCTTTAAGTGATGATAATTCATTTTTATAAGCTAAAAAATCTCCTGTTACTTTTTTTGGTGCACCTTCGAGTGAAGTTAGTTCATTATCACTAATATCAAAATTTCCCTCTATTTGATTAAAATTAAGAGGTAATTTCAAAAGATTAGCAAGTTTAGCAGATAATCTAACATCACCTTGTACATTAACTGAATTATCTTTTAATATAGAGAAAGTTTTAATATCATGTTTTCTAAGCCATTTACTTATATCATCTATATTATTTAAAGCTACAATAGGCTTATATATATGGGCAATAACTTCACTCCCTTTGTACTTCCATGAATTTTGTTCTTCATTAAAATTACTAGTTAAATGATTCAGTCTAATGTCAGTTATTACATCCCAACCTATTTCATCTGCGATATTATCTAAATCACTTAGATTATTAGCATTACAGATATAATCTTGTCCTACAGTTAATGGACCACCAGATAAATCTTTTAAAAAGTTATGTGAACAGTCAAAATATGTTTCAATATATTTTGGGCCACCCTTTAAAGATGCAATTTTATTGTTTGAACATTTAAAGTGTCCCTTTATTGTCCTTGGTGAACCTTTAATTGATATAATTTGATTACTTGAACAATCAAAAAAACCAGATACTTCTTTGGGACAGTGTGACAGATTCACAAGTTTATTATTTGAACAATCAAAATCTCCTACTTTATATGGAGAATCTAAAAGTGATGTTAAATTATTGTTTGAGCAATTAAAATCTTTTGTAACAGTATCTGGACAACCTTCTAAACTAGTTAAATTATTGTTACTAATATCAAAATATCCATCAACTAATTTAAACTTCACAGGTAACTTCTTTAAACCCAAATTTCCATTTAAATTAACATTTCCATAAACTGTGATATACAAATCATCACTAATTGCATAATTATTTATAGAAAATTCATTTAACCAATTTTCGACATCAAGTATCGTCTTTTTCATCACTTACCTTTTATAAACCCATAAAATTATTTACTATAATATCATCTTATTTCTTAATACATAAATAATTTATTTTTCATTTGTTCAATATAATTTAAGTATATTAAAGTTAACATTTTCGTTATATAACTTAATACATAAGGCATATTATGCAATTTGAATCATCACTAACTATTTTAAACTCAAATACTCCATTGCTTCTTGAAAAAAGAATTAAATTATTAGTTGCTATTAAAAATGAAGGCTCTATTAGTAAAGCAGCAAAAACAGTACCTATGAGTTATAAAACTGCTTGGGAAGCTATTGATTCTATAAATAATTTATGTCCAACATTAGTAGTTAAAAAAGAAATTGGTGGTGTTGGTGGAGGTGGAGCCATTTTAACACCTTATGGAGAAAATTTAATAAATACTTATAATATTTTAAAAAGTGAACATGAAAAGTTTTTGGAAAACATAACAAAATTAACAGATTTTAACACTGGAAATCTAAAATCACTTCAAAGGATAACAATGAAAATAAGTGCAAGAAATCAATTAAATGCAAGAATCAAAGATATTACTTTTGATAATGTTAGTGCACTTATTTGTTTAGAGACTTTAAGCGGTCAAGAACTCTTTGCAAATATTTCTAAAAATAGTATAGAAAATCTTGATTTAAAAATAATAAATGATGTAATCGCAATCTTTAAATCAAATAATGTAATGATAAGTACTAGTGAAAATATAGGACTTAGTGCTAGAAATAAAATCAAAGGAACAGTTCTTGAACTCAATTTTAGTGAAGTAAATTGTGAAGTTATTATAAATATTGGACAAAATCAAACTATTACATCTGTTATTACTAAAACATCGGCTGTAGAGCTTAAACTTTCAATTGGTTGTAACGTAATAGCAGTTATAAAATCATCAGATATTATGATTGGAATATAATGAATGAGTTAAGAGCTACAGTTAAAAATATTGAACAAGTGGATGATTTAAATCTTGTTGAATTTGAATTTAATGAAACTACTTTAACTATGATGAGTTTACACCTTAAAGATGTATTTGTAGGTGTAAAAGTAGTATTAAGTGTTAACTCTTCACATGTAATGCTAGCAAAATCATATGATAAAAATATGAGTGTCTCAAATGCTTTTGAAGCAAAAATAGTTGATATAGAATATGGTCAGCTTTTAACTGCTATAAAAGTTTTATCAGGTGAAAGTGTAATATCAAGTATAACAACTACAAAATTAGCTAAAAAGTTAGATTTTAAAGTTGATGATAAGGTAAGTGTTTTAATAAAAGCTAGTCAATTAGCAATAAAAGAAGTGTTAAATGATTGAAATACTTGAAAATATAGAATTTACACCTTTTTTAATATCATTTAAATTAGCTGCAATAACAACTATAATTTTATTTATAATTTCAATACCTTTAAGTTGGTATCTTTCGCAAACAAAATCAAAAATAAAACCATATTTAGAAGCTATAACAGCATTGCCTATTGTTTTACCACCCTCTGTTATTGGTTTTTATATTTTATGGGCTTTATCTTTTAATTCCCCAATTGGTAGATTTTTTGATGATATATTTGGTATTAAACTTGTATTTAACTTTACAGGGCTTGTAATTGCAAGTTGTTTTTATAGTTTACCTTTTATGGTTCAACCATTACAAAGTGGATTTGAAAGTTTAAATAAAAATATGCTTGAAGCCAGTTATATTAGTGGGAAAAGTCAGTTTCACACCCTTATAAAAATAGCAATACCAAATATAAAACCTGCTGTATTAACAGCTATTATTGTAACTTTTGCCCACACAGTTGGAGAATTTGGGGTTGTTTTGATGGTTGGCGGAAGTATTCCAGATCAAACAAAAGTAGCTTCTGTTGCTATTTATGAATTTGTAGAGATTATGGATTATTCAAGTGCTCATATTTATAGTGCTATTATGGTGATTATTAGCTTTCTTGTTTTAGTTAGTGTTTATATTTTCAATCAAAAACATAATAAAAAATTTGGATTTCATAAATGATTAAAATAGATATACAAAAAGAACTTCATGGTTCAAAAGGGATTATGAATTTAGATATAAATCTAAATATAACACAAGGAGATTTTGTAGCACTTACAGGACTTAGTGGAAGTGGTAAAACAACATTACTTCGTATTATTGCAGGACTTGAAAATGCAAAAGGTAAAATAGAAGTTCAAGATGAAATTTGGCTTGATGATAAATTTGAGCTTCCCGTACAAAAAAGAAAAATAGGCTTTGTTTTTCAAGATTATGCTCTATTCCCAAATTTAAATGTTCAAGATAATCTTTTATATGTTAAAAAAGATAAAAAATTAGCTTCTTATTTACTTGAAATTACAAATCTATCTGAACTAAAAAATCGTCACCCAAATAGTTTAAGTGGAGGACAAAAACAAAGGGTTAGTTTATGTAGAGCAATGATGAACAAACCTGATATTTTGTTACTTGATGAACCACTTTCTGCACTTGATCCTAGTATGAGAACTAAACTTCAAAATGAAATATTAACTTTACACAAAGAGTTTAATACTACAACAATAATGGTAAGTCATGACCCAAGTGAAATATATAGATTAGCCTCAAGGGTAATTGTACTTGATGATGCAAAAATCATAAATGATGGTGAACCAAATAAAATATTACTAAAAACAAATGGAAGCCAAAAGTTTTCTTTTGAAGGTGAACTACTAGATATTAAAAAAGTAGATGTTATTTACATAGCTGTTATAGCAATTGGTCAGCAATTAGTAGAGGTTGTTATCTCAAAAGATGAGGCAAATTTACTTGATATTGGACAAACAGTAAGAGTTGGTACAAAAGCATTTGCTCCAGTTATTAGTCAAAATAAACAATAAACAAACAATTTATTCATATTAGATTATAAATATATTTGATAAAATTCGATTTTAAGGAGTTAAAATGAATATTATATTAAGTATTGCTGGTAGTGATAGTGGTGGAGGTGCTGGAATACAAGCTGATATTAAAGCTGCCCAATACCACGGCGTTTTTGCTACAACTGCTATTACTGCTATTACTGCACAAAATACTTTAGGTGTACAAGGAATAGTTGCACTTGAACCAAAATTTGTACAACAACAGATAAAATCAGTACTTGATGACTTTGATGTAAAAGCCATAAAAATTGGAATGTTAGGTTCAAAAGAGTTGATTCTTGCAGTAAAAGAATCATTAAAAAATGTAAAAATTCCTATAATCTTAGATCCAGTTTCAATATCAAGAGCAGGAAGTAAACTAATTGATGATGATGCAATTGAGAGTTTAAAAGAATTATTTTCAATGGCCTTAATAATTACACCAAATAAACACGAAGCAAAACTTTTTTTTGATGTTACAACAAAAAATGATATATTAAATTGTGATACTTATGATACAAATATCTTATTTAAAAATTTAATAGAGAATCCTGATAATTGTACAGATATATTAATAAATGTAGATGGACAGCTAATAGACTATATTACACCAAAAGCAAATGAAACAAATACTCATGGAACTGGTTGTTCTTTTAGCTCATCAATTACTGCTTTAATTGCAAAAGGTGAAGATTTAGATAAAGCAATAAAACTATCAAAAGAGTATATTTTTAATGCAATTTCAAACTCACCTAATATTGGAAATGGAAATGGACCAATTAATCACATCTTAATTGATTAAATAACAAATATCACATACAAAATCTCTTTTTATTCCCATATAATACATTCAAGTTAGTAATTAAACTAGCTTGTTTAACCAAGGTTGTTTATTATGGAAAAAAAGATTTTTATCATCGGTGCTAGTAGTGGTATTGGATTAGAATTAGTAAAGATTTGGCTTGAAAACAGATATGAAGTTGTTGCTTGTTCAAGAGGTGCTAGAGAAAACCTTGAATTAGTAGAACTTAAAAATAAATACAATAAAAAATTAAATCTTTTAAATATTGATGTCACAGACAATATGTCTGTAAAAAATTGTGTGGATGAGGCATTTAATATTTTCAAAAGATATGATATCTGTTTTTTTAATGCCGGTGTTTATGAATCAATGGATATTAACAGTATTGATATAAAAAACTTTGAAGAAATGATAAATATAAATTATTTAGGTGCTGTAAGAGTTTTAGAAAACATTATTAAGTATATAAAAAGTAAAGAGAAAAGTACAAGAGTAGTTTTAAATGCTAGTATATCAAGCTATTTTGGCCTACCATATGGCGGTGCATATAGTGCATCAAAAGCTGCTCTTGTTAATTTTGCACAATCTATACAACCAGAACTAAAAAAAGAAAACATAGACTTACAAATCATTAATCATGGTTTTGTAAAAACAAGATTAACTCAAAAAAATGATTTTGAAATGCCACAATTGATGGATTCAAAAGAAGCGGCTGAGAAAATATTTATTAATTTAAATAAGCCATATAGATTTGAAATAAAGTTTCCTTTTATTTTATCAAATTTTTTACGTTTAATTAGTTTGTTGCCTTATAGTTTGAGCCTTTTTATTACTAAAAAGTTTTTAAAATGAACAGCTTGACGTTTTATGTGAAATATATAACTGACTGATTTTATGAATAATAATACCCTAAAAAGCAAAACAGTTTTCTATTATGGATTAATAGGAATACCTATTGCTTTTTTGGGTTTTCCTCTTTATATTTACTTACCTACTTTTTATGTTGAAACAATTGGTTTAAATATTGCTCATGTTGGCCTTGTGCTATTTATGGCTAGATTAATCGATATGATTGCTGATCCTTTTATTGGACAGTTTAGTAATAAATGCTGTAGTAGATACAAACTTATTATGATTTCAACTATTTTTGTTTTAATTGGTATTTATTTTTTAGTAAAACCTTTATATTTTACGCCTCTATGGCTATTTATTTTTTCAATTATTACTTATGTATCTTATAGCTTGATTTTAATTCCTTATTTAACTCTAAACGCAGAACTTAGCAACAATTCTTACGATAATACAAAACTATCTTTTAGTAGAGAAATATTTATCATAGTTGGTGTTTTAGTAGCTTTAATTGTTCCCTATTTATTTGATGTTTCTGAAAATCCACAAAAAAGTTTGGAAATACTTTTATATATTCTAATTTTTATTTTCCCATTATTTGTGATTATTTCTAAAGTAAATATTAAAGAACCTGAAAAAATTATTGAGAAAAATAATAAAAGATTTTTAAAATCATTAAAATTATTCTTTAAAAATTTTCCAAATCAAAGAAAGATATTTCTAGCTTTTTTAATTAATAACATAGCAAATGCACTACCTGCGACCTTGTTTTTAATTTTTGTTAAATATGTATTAGATTTAGAAAAACAAACAGGGCTATTTTTACTTGTATATTTTTTTAGTGCTATTATTACATTTCCTTTTTGGTTAAAAGTATCTGCAAATTTAGGCAAAAAAAACACATGGATATTATCTATGATAATTTCATCTTTTGCTTTTGTATTTGTAGTTTTATTAGAAGAAAAGGCTTTCTTAGCTTTTTGTATGATTTGTATTTTTACAGGAATGTGTTTGGGGGCTGATATGGCTATACCCTCTTCTATTCAATCAGATATCTCTCAAGAAAGTAAAAAACTAGGAAATGATATATCTGCTGTTTTATTTGGCTTTTGGGCGATGATTACAAAATTTGCACTAGCTTTTAGTGTTGCAATCTCTTTTATATGTTTAGATATGAGTAATTATACAAAAGACAATATGGAAGAAAATACCATTTATACTATTATATTTTTATACTCAATATTACCTGTTTTGTTGAAAATTACAGCTATTTTTATACTTACAAAATATGACGAAAAAATCCAATAAAATATAAACTCACAAATTATCACTACAAAAAACTTCTTTTTTACTATAAATTACAAATATATTTAAAAGGAGCAGTTGTGAAATTAGTTTTTATAATATTTTTTTCTTTTTCATCAATTTTTGCAAATGCTTCTTTTAATATAAACACCTTTGATAAAAAGAAGTTTTCAGGCCTATGGTATGAAATAGCAAGAACGTATAATTCATTTCAAGAAAACTGTGTAGCTTCAAGTGTTGAATATATTTTAAAAGAAAATGAGTATAAAGTATTTAACAGATGTTTTGAAAACAATCTTGATGGTAAATTAATCCAATATACTGGAAAAGCAAAAATAAGTCGCCTTGATAATAATATAAACCTAGATATGACTTATTTTTACCTATTTACATCATCTTATAAAATCAAATATTTAAACAATTATAAAACAGCAATTATTACAAATGATGATTACTCTAATCTTTGGATTATGAGTAGAGTTCCATCTATTGATAAATCGGAACTAAATACAATATTAGAAGATTTATCAAATAAGATGGATACTTCTAAATTAATATTCACAAAACTAGATCCAAAAGGAAGATATAAATGAAAATTGCAGTATTAGGAGCAGGAATCAGCGGTCTTGGAAGTGCATATATTTTAAGTAAAAAGTATGAAGTAGATGTATATGAAAAAGATTCAAGACTTGGAGGTCATGCTAGAACTACACAAATTCAAGATGAAGACAAATTATTTGGGGTAGATACTGGTTTTTTGGTTTTTAATGAACCTACATATCCTCTTTTAACAAAACTATTTAGACAACTAAATGTAAAAATTGAAAACTCAGATATGAGTTTTGCTTTTTGGGATAGAAATAAAAATATAGCCTACAACGGAGCTTCTATTAAAGGAATGTTCGCACAAAAAAGAAATTTATTTTCAATTACTCATTACAAAATGATTAAAGATATTTTATCTTTTAACGAAAAAGCGACAAGTGATTTAAACTCTAATCATAAAGATTTAGATAAAAGCTTAGGTGAATATATAGAAAAATATTCAAATGCATTTAAACAAAGATATATCCTACCTATGGGTGCTGCCATTTGGTCAACACCAAGTTATGAAATGAATGATTTTCCAGCAAGAACTTTTCTAACATTTTTTAAAAACCATGGACTATTAGGTGTTGATACTCATCATCAATGGCTTACAGTATCAAATGGAAGTATAAATTACGTAAATAAAATAAAAGAAAAAATTAGTGGAAAAATCTATTTAAACTCTAAAATTGTAAAAATAAAAAGAGAAGAATATGGTGTCTTTCTAATTGATAGTGATGGTGTTAAAACTTTTTATGACAAAGTTGTACTTGCTATGCATGCTCCAGATGCACTTAAAATGTTAGAGGATGCAACAACAAATGAAGTTGAAATACTAAGTGCTTTTAAATATAAAGAAAATGATGCACTATTACACAATGACAATGATATTTTATACCCAAATAAAAAAATGTACGCAGCCTGGAACTATACAAATTCAAAAGATCAAAAAGATGCTGTTACACTTACTTATTGGATAAATACTTTACAAAATTTAAAAACAAAAAAAGACTATTTTGTGTCATTAAATGAAACACAAGATATTAAAAATGTTATAGAAAAAATATCTTATGAGCACCCTCAATTTAATGAGCAAGCTATAAATATGCAAAAAAGAAAAAATGAAATAAGTGGACAGAAGAATACTTATTATGCAGGTGCTTATTGGAGATATGGATTCCACGAAGATGGACTTTTAAGTGCAAATGAAGTCGGTAAACTTTTAGGATGTGAATTATGAGTATTTTTACTTATAATCATAGATTTTATGAAGGTACAATTTATCATAAAAGATTTCTTCCTAAAACACATAACTTTAAATACAAATTTTATTTACTTGATATTGATTTAAGTGTTTTAGAAAATTTAAAAAATAGATTTTTCTCTATAAATAAATTAAACTTTCTAAGTTTTAAAACAAAAGATCATTTTGGGGATTCATCAAATTTTTTAGAAAATATTGATGTTTTATTAAAAAAACTTAAGATAGAAAAAACACAAAAAATGAGATTTATTACACTACCAAGAGTTTTAAACTTCGTTTTTAACCCAATTAGTGCCCTTGTATTATTTGATAAAGATGATACACCAACTCATATTTTAGCTGAAGTTCATAACTATAATAATGGAAGAGTTATTTATCCAATTGAATTAAGAAAAGAGAAAAACTCTTATTTTGGAACTACAAAAAAAGATATGTATGTTTCTCCTTTTTTTAAACCAACTGGATTTTATGAATTTGAGCTGAAGTATGATGAAAACAAACTTTTTTTAAAAATAGATTTATATGAAGATGAAGAATATAAACTAACAGCGATATTTAACTCTAAAAGTAAAGAGTTTAACGAAAAAAATACCATTAGTATATTTCTTAGATATATGTTTATTACCCTACTTGTAGTTGGTAGAACATATTATCAAGCTATAAAATTGTTTTTTAAAGGTTTGAAGATTTATACGCCAAGAGATAATGATAAAGTAAGGAGGTTTTAAAATGCAAAAACTATGGAACAAAGTTGGGGATAATTTCTTTTCAAAATTAAAAATTGGAACTTTAGAAGTTACATATAAAAATGGTGAAAAAAAACTTTATGGACAAAAAGATAACAATGATAAAGTAACTTTGAGTATAAAAAATAGTAGATTCTTTTACAGAATTGCACTTTATGGTGATATCGGTTTTTGTGAAAGTTATATTGATGAAGATTTTGAAACATCAAATTTAACAAAATTAATAGAGCTTGCACTTCTAAACTCACAATATCTTGGAACAACAAGTGAAAATGAAAAAAACAATAAGTTTATAAATATAATGCCTATTTTCAATAAAATAAAACATAGTATGAGAAAAAATTCAAAAACAAACTCTAGAAAAAACATCTCTGCACATTATGACTTATCAAATGATTTTTATAAACTAATGCTTGATGATACTATGATGTATTCAAGTGCTGTGTTTAGTGATAAAAATGAAGATTTATACCAAGCACAAAAAAATAAATTGGAAAGACTTTCAAGTAAACTAAATATCAAAGAAGGCTCAGAAGTTTTAGAGATTGGTTCAGGTTGGGGAGCAATGGCTCTTCATTTAGCAAATGACAAAAAATGTAAAGTAACAACTGTAACTTTAAGTAGTGAGCAAAAAAAACTTTGCGAAGATAGATTTAAAGAACATAGTGTAGAAGATAAAATAGATATTTTATTAAAAGATTATAGAGATTTAGAGGGTAAATTTGATGCAATCATAGCTGTTGAGATGTTTGAAGCTGTTGGAAAAGAGTATTTTCATATCTTCTTTAAAAAATGTCAAGAATTACTAAAACCAAATGGTGTTTTAGTTTTACAAGTAATTACTATGCCAGATCAAAGATATAAAGATTATGCCAAAGGAACTGATTTTATTCAAAAATATATTTTCCCAGGAGGGCATCTTCCTAGTATTTCAAAAGTACTTGAAATCACAACAAAACATACAAGACTAAATCTAAATCATCTTGAAGAGTTTACAGAAGATTATGCAAAAACATTAAATATTTGGCATGATAACTTTGAAAAAAAACTTGATGAAGTTAAAAAACTTGGATTTGACGATTATTTTATAAGAATGTGGAAAATGTATCTTAACTATTGTGAAGCTGCATTTGTAACAAGAAATATTGGTCTACATCAGTTTGTATTTACTAGAGATCAGAATATTCATTTAAACAGAGGATTAACAGGATGAAAAATTTATTACTTATTTTTTTAACAACAATACTACTTACAGGATGTACTGGAATGAAAATAGAAGACTTTAACAACACAAAACCAGAATTTATACCACAAGATTATTTTAATGGGGTATTAAGAGCTTATGGTTTAGTAAAAGATAGAAGTGGAAATATCATAAGAACATTTAAAGGAACAATGACAGGTTCTTGGGATGAAAATGGAATTGGAACACTTGATGAATACTTCGTGTATAATGATGGTGAAGAGATGAAAAGAGTTTGGACTTTAAAACCAAATGGAGATAAAAAATTTATAGCAACAGCAGATGATATCGTAGGTGAATCACCAATGATAGCAAATGGAAACACTGTTATGTTAGACTATATTATGAGAACA
>Ga0193956_1000395_pt1 | contig 20425 bp, 28 predicted proteins | sample BB_7_MG_FD_140358 | JGI IMG/M metagenome (GOLD analysis project Ga0193956, IMG submission 140358) | Microbial mat bacterial communities from the Broadkill River, Lewes, Delaware, United States - BB_7_MG | ecosystem: Environmental > Aquatic > Freshwater > River > Microbial mats | place: USA...
ATAATGATACATATATAAAGTCTATAAGTGATGAGGAACTTGGATTTATACTCACAAACTCAGCTATGCATCAAGCTTTTAATCATAAAGATAGATTAGAAAATAGAATGCAATGGCTTTGGAGCTTGGCAACTGACTATGCAATAAACTCATTACTTATAAATAATGGATTAGAGGCCCCTGAACACATAAACTATGATATGAGGTTTGATGATATGAGTGCAGAGGCTATTTATGCAACATTAGAAAATGAAATAGATGATGACAAACACACTCCAGAACAAATTTCTCACATTAAATTTGAAAACAATCAAGAGCAAAAAATCGATGATGAAGAATCACTTTTAGATATGAGTGAACAATTATTAAATAAAGCTAAATTGCAAGGTGACTTACCTTTAGGGATTGAAATTTTTGTTCCTAATTTATATGAAGGTAAAATTACTTGGGAAGACGAGCTATATAATGTGATAGAACAATCAGTTAAATTCGATTATAGTTTATTCCCAGCTAATAAAAGATATTTAAGTTTAGGTGTTTCTTTACCTTCCCTTAGTGGTTCAAAAGTAAAAGTGGTAATTGCTATTGATTCATCAGGTTCAATAAATGGAAATTTATTATCAAAATTTTTAGCAGAAGTAGAATCTATAATGAATAGTTTTACAAACTTTGAAATAGATTTACTTATTGCTGATGCAAAAGTACAAGAACATCATATTTTATATGCAGGAGATGAATTATCTTATACTATAAAAGGTGGAGGTGGCACAAACTTTGAAAATACATTTATTTATATAGATGAAAATATTGATGAAATAAATCTATTACTATACTTTACAGATGGCTTTGGTAAATTTCCTTTAGAAGAGAGAAATTTTGAAACAGTTTGGGTATTAACTGAAGATAATATAGAAATTCCTTTTGGTAGAAAATTAATTTTAAAAGATTAATTTTAAATAAAAAATAAAAAAACTAAAATTGTTATAAACTTTACTTTAACTTAATATATATCCAATAATGACTATTTTTTCCTTTTAAAAAGGAAATAAAATAAGCATTTTCTAATAAGAAACCCCATAATACTTGACATTTAACTTCATTTAAGTTATAATCCGCGTCCACTAAATGTGGTTAGAGTGCATTTCATGGTACATCTAACGAGTTCTTTAAAGGAAAAAAATGGAAAAAATTAGATTAAAGCTTAAAGCTTATGATCATAGAGTTTTAGACAGAAGTGTTGCTTCAATTGTTGAAGCTGTTAAAAGAACTGGCGCTGATTTAAGAGGTCCAATACCTCTTCCAACAAAAATCAGAAGATATACAGTTATTAAAGGTCCTCACGTTAACAAAAGTTCTAGAGAGCAATTTGAAATCAGAGTTCACTCAAGAGTGATTGATATCATAGCTGCAACTCCAGATACTGTAGATTCGTTAATGAAACTTGACTTAGCTCCTGAAGTTGATGTTGAAGTTAGATCTATGGGTCAAGAATAAGAAGAAAGGGTAATATAGATGGAATTTATAGTTCAAAAAATCGGTATGAGTAGAACAGTTTCTGTTCCAAGTACTCCTGTTACACTTTTAAAAGTTCTTGATACTAAAGTGTGTGAAGTGACTGACGGTGTAGCAATTGTATCTTATAGCAATGGTAAAAAATTTAACAAAGCTATTGAAGGTCAACAAAAAAAATATAATTTATCTAAAGAGTTTAACAGATTTGCAACAATTACTGTAGCAAACGCTGAAGCTGGTGATTTAGAGGTTGCTCCATTAGCAGAAGCAAAATTATTAAAAACAACTTTTAAAACTAAAGGTAGAGGTTTCTCTGGTGCGGTTAAAAGATGGAATTTTGCAGGTGGTAGAGCATCTCATGGTCATAGAATGGGTAGAAGAGTTGGTTCTATTGGTAACTGTGAGTGGCCAGGTAGAGTTATGCCAGGTAAGAAAATGCCAGGACAATACGGAAATACAAATGTATCTGTAAGAAATGATGTTATTTCATATGATGCTGAAACTGGAATCTTAGTTGTTAAAGGTTCAGTATCTGGTGCAAATGGTTCATTAGGAAAAGTAAAGGTTGCTAAATGAGTAAAGCAATAGTATTAAACGAAAAATTTGAAAATAATGGTGAAGTAGTTTTACCAGCAAGTTATGAAGAAATTAACTCTCACAACTTATATTTATATGTTAAATCATATTTATCAGGTTTAAGAGCAAATACAGCTAGAGTTAAAAATAGATCTGAAGTAAGCGGTGGTGGTAAAAAACCTAAAGCTCAAAAAGGTTCTGGTGCGGCTAGATGGGGTTCTAAAAGATCTCCTTTATTTGTTGGTGGTGGACAAGTTTTTGGACCACAAAATAGAAATTACAACCAAAAAATAAATAAAAAACAAAAAGCATTAGCATTAAAATATGCTATTAACGCTCAAGCTAATAATGAAACATTATTTGTTGTTGATTCAATTACTATTGAATCTGGTAAAACTAAAGAAGCAGTTGCAGTTTTAAATAAATTAAACAAAAGAGACACATTAATTGTATGTGATACAATTGATGAAAAAACTTATTTAGCGTTTAGAAACATTAAAAACTGTTATATGGTTGAAAAGCAAGAAGTTAACGCTTATTTAATTGCTGCATACCACTCAGTACTTATTGAAAAATCAGTACTTGATGCATTAACAAAAGAGGCTTAAGATGGCAGATATTACAGATATTAAAGCAATATTATATACAGAAAAAACAATTGAGCTTCAAGAAAATGGTGTAATCGTTGTTCAAACTAGTCCAAGAATGACTAAAAACGGTTTAAAAGAAGTATTTAAAGAGTATTTTGGTGTTACTCCATCAAAAGTTAATTCTTTAAGACAAAATGGTAAAGTTAAAAAATTTAGAGGAAGAGAAGGTAAAAGACCTGACTTCAAAAAATTCTATGTTACATTACCAGAGGGCGCTGAAATAGCGAACCTTTCAGCTTAAGGAGTAGAAGATGGCAATTAAAAAATTTAGACCAATAACTCCTGCAAGAAGATTTATGTCTGTTATGGATACTTCTGATATTACTTCAAAACCAACAGTTAGATCTTTACTTGTAAGAGTAAAAGCAAACGCTGGTAGAAATAATAACGGTAGAATTACATCTAGACACAAAGAAGCAGGTGCTAAAAAATTATATAGAATTATCGATTTTAAAAGAGATAAATTCGGTGTTGAAGGTACAATATCAACGGTAGAGTACGATCCATATAGAAACTGTAGAATTTGTTTAGTTACATATTTAGATGGTGATAAAAGATATATCTTACAACCAAGTGGATTAAAAGTTGGGGCAAAAGTACAAGCTGCTGAGTCTGGACTAGATATCTTACCAGGTAATGCAATGAGATTAATCAATATCCCTGTTGGTACAATGGTTCATAATATTGAAATGAAACCAGGAAAAGGCGGTCAAATTGCTAGATCTGCTGGTGGATATGCTCAAATTATGGGTAGAGAAGACAAATATGTAATTATGAGACTTCCAAGTGGTGAAATGAGAAAAATTCTTGGTGTTTGTATAGCTACAATTGGTGTAGTTGGAAACGAAGATTTCTCTAACATGGTAGTTGGTAAAGCTGGTAGAAGTAGACACCTAGGTATTAGACCTCAAACTAGAGGTTCAGCGATGAATCCTATTGATCACCCTCATGGTGGTGGTGAAGGTAAAACTAACTCTGGTAGACATCCTGTTACTCCATGGGGTATGCCAACTAAAGGTTATAAAACTAGAAAGAAAAAAGCTAGTGATAAACTAATCATTTCAAAAAGAAAGAAGTAAGGGTTTAAGATGGCAAGATCGGTAAAAAAAGGTCCATTCGTAGACGCACACCTAATGAAAAAAGTTATCAAAGCTAATGAAGCTAATGATAAAAAACCAATTAAAACTTGGTCAAGAAGATCTATGGTATTACCAGAAATGATCGGATTAACTTTCAATGTGCACAATGGAAGAAACTTCGTTCCTGTAAACGTTACAGAGAACCACGTTGGATATAAATTAGGTGAATTCGCACCAACTAGAACATTTAAGGGCCATAAAGGTTCTGTTCAAAGAAAGGCATAATTGATGGCAAAAGCAATATTAAAATTTATTAGACTTTCTCCTACTAAAGCTAGATTAATAGCAAGAGAAGTTCAAGGTATGAATGCTGAATATGCAATCGCATCTTTACAATTTACTCCAAATAAAGCTGCTGGAATTATTTCTAAAGTTATAGCTTCTGCTGTAGCAAATGCAGGTTTAGATCCTGCTGATGCAGTTGTTGTATCTGCAAGAGTTGATAAAGGTCCAGTTCTTAAGAGATTTACTCCAAGAGCAAGAGGTTCAGCTTCTCCAAAGCATAAACCAACAGCACATATTATGATTGAAGTAGCTGAAGCAACTAAAGGAGACAAATAATGGGTCAAAAAGTTAATCCAATAGGTTTAAGATTAGGTATCAATAGAAACTGGGAATCAAGATGGTTTCCTAAATTTTCTACTATGCCAGCAAACGTTGCTGAAGATGATAAAATCAGAAAGTATGTTAAAAAAGAATTATACTATGCTGGTATAGCTCAAACTGTAGTTGAAAGAACAGCTAAAAAAGTTAGAGTTACTATCGTTGCAGCTAGACCTGGTATTATTATCGGTAAAAAAGGTGCAGACGTTGAAAAACTTAAAAATGCACTTACTAATTTAGTTGGTAAAGAAATCGCAGTTAACATTAAAGAAGAGAGAAAACCTCAAACTTCTGCACAATTATCTGCTGAAAACGTTGCTCAACAATTAGAAAGAAGAGTTGCATTTAGAAGAGCTATGAAAAGAGTTATGCAAAATGCACTTAAAGGTGGAGCAAAAGGTATTAAAGTATCTGTTTCTGGTAGACTTGGTGGAGCTGAAATGGCAAGAACTGAGTGGTACTTAGAAGGTAGAGTTCCTTTACATACATTAAGAGCAAGAATCGATTACGGTTTTGCTGAAGCACATACTACTTATGGTTGTGTTGGAATCAAAGTATGGATTTTCAAAGGTGAAGTATTAGCAAAAGGTATTCCTGCTGAAAAAGCTGAAGACACTTCTAAACCTAAAAGAAGACCAACTAAGAAAAGAGGTAAATAATTATGTTAATGCCTAAAAGAACTAAATTTAGAAAAATGATGAAAGGCCGAAATAGAGGTAAAGCTTCTAGAGGTAATTCATTAGCATACGGTGATATCGGTATTAAAGCTGTTGAGCATGGAAGAATTGATTCAAGACAAATTGAAGCATCAAGAATTGCAATGACTAGAAAAGTTAAAAGACAAGCTAAAGTTTGGATTATGGTATTCCCAGACAAACCACTTACTGCTAAACCATTAGAAACAAGAATGGGTAAAGGTAAAGGTGGAGTTGATAAATGGGTTATGAACATTAAGCCAGGAAGAATTTGTTTTGAGATGGCAGGTGTTTCTGATGAATTAGCTAGAGAAGCTTTAACATTAGCACAACATAAATTACCATTTAAAACTAAAATTGTAACAAGAGATAGCGAAAATGAACTATACTGATTTAAAAGACAAAAACTTGACTGAGCTTCAAGGGTTATTAAAAGAAAAAAAGGTGCTTCTTTTTGAATTAAAAGCTAAGCTAAAAACTATGCAGTTAACGAATACTGCTGAATTAAGAGTTGCTAAAAAAGACATCGCTAAAATTCAGACAGCTATGACTGCTTTAAAAGCTAACTAAGGATCTATGATATGACACATAAAAGAGAGATTCAAGGTGTAGTAGTAAAAATTTCTGGAGATAAAACAGCTTCTGTTTTAGTTACTAGAAAAGTTTTACACCCTAAATATCATAAAATTGTAAAAAGATTTAAAAAATATTTAGTTCATGACGAAAGAAATGAATTAAATGTTGGTGATACTGTATCTGCAGTTGAATGTAGACCATTATCAAAAACTAAATCTTTCAGATTAAAGACAATTGTAGCTACAGGAGTTAAATAATGATTCAAAGTTTTACTAGATTAAACGTAGCTGACAACACAGGTGCAAAAGAAATTATGTGTATCAAAGTTTTAGGTGGTTCTAAAAGAAGATATGCAACTGTTGGTGATGTAATTGTTGCTTCAGTTAAAAAAGCTTTACCTACTGGAAAGATTAAAAAAGGTCAAGTTGTTAAAGCTGTAGTTGTTAGAACTCATAAAGAAGTTCAAAGAGAAAATGGTTCATTAATTAGATTTGATGACAACGCTGCGGTTATTCTTGATGCAAAAAGAGAACCAGTTGGAACAAGAATTTTTGGACCAGTTGCTAGAGAAGTTAGATATTCAGGTTTCATGAAAATCGTTTCACTTGCACCGGAGGTACTATAATATGGCAATTAAATTAAAAATTAAAAAAGGTGATACTGTAAAAATCATCGCTGGTGATGACAAAGGTAAAACTGGAGAAGTTTTAGCTGTATTACCTTCAAAAAACAAAGTAATCGTTAAAGATTGTAAAGTTGCTAAAAAAACTGTTAAACCTGATCAAGAAAAAAACCCTGAGGGTGGATTTATAAACAAAGAGATGCCAATTGATATCTCTAATGTAGCAAAAGTAGAAGGTGAGTAAGATGGCAGCAAGATTATTAGAAAAATATAAAGCAGAAATTAAACCAGTATTAGAAACTGAGTTCCCAAAAAACAAAATGTTAACAGCTAAGTTAGAAAAAGTTGTTATCTCTGTTGGTGCTGGGGAAGCAATGAAAGATGCTAAATTAATGCAAAACATTGAAGATACAATTTCTTTAATCGCTGGTCAAAGAGCAGTTAAAGTTATTGCTAAAAAATCTGTTGCTGGATTTAAAGTAAGAGAAGGTTACCCTGTTGGTGTTAAAGTTACTTTAAGAGGTGAGCAAATGTATAACTTCTTAGATAAACTATGTGCAGTTGCATTACCAAGAGTAAAAGACTTTAGAGGTCTTAACAAAAACGGTTTTGATGGTAGAGGAAACTTCAACTTTGGTTTAGATGAACAATTAATGTTCCCTGAAGTTGTATATGATAACATTATTAAAACACATGGTATGAACATTTCAATTTCTACAAGCGCTAATAATGATGCTGAAGCATACAGATTATTAGAATTAGTAGGAATTCCATTTACAAAAGGAAGAGCGTAATGGCAAAGAAATCTATGATCGCTAAACAAAAGAGAACACCTAAGTTTGCTGTAAGAGCATACACAAGATGTTCTGTTTGTGGAAGACCTCACTCTGTTTATAGAGATTTTGGTTTATGTAGAGTTTGTTTAAGAAAAATGGCTAACGAAGGTTTATTACCTGGCGTTAGAAAAGCTAGTTGGTAGGAGAATTTAAGCTATGATGAATGATTTAATCGCAGATGCTTTAACTAGAATTAGAAATGCTGCACTAAGAAAATTAGATGTTGCAACATTATTACACTCAAATACTGTAGTAGGCGTTTTAAACGTTTTACTACAAAAAGAGTATATTACTGGATTCAAAGTTATTGATGGACAAAACAATAAGAAAACAATTCAAGTTGAATTAAAATATGATGACAATGAGAAATCAGTGATCAACGAAATTAAAAGAGTTTCTAAGCCTGGTAGAAGAGTTTACCAAAGTGCTACAGAAATCAAAACTTTTAAAAATGGGTACGGTACTATTATCGTTTCAACTAACAAAGGTGTAATTGCTAATGATGAAGCATTTGCTGCTAATGTTGGTGGTGAAGTACTTTGTACTGTATGGTAGGAGAGTGTAATGTCTAGAATTGGAAAAAAACCTATCGCAATTCCTTCAGGAATTGAAGTTACAGTTGCTGGTTCAGTAATTTCTGTAAAAAAAGGAAATAAAGTTTCTACTGTAGAAACTCATGGAAGAGTTGGTGTTGAAATTGCTGACTCTCAAGTTATATTAACTAGAAATGGTGAGAGCAAAGAGTCTTCAGCATTCTGGGGAACTTATAGAGCTTTAACTGCTAATGCTATCAATGGTTTAAGTGAAGGTTTTAAAAAATCTTTAGAAATCAATGGTGTTGGTTATAGAGCTGCTGTTAAGGGAAATATTTTAGAACTACAATTAGGTTATTCTCACCCAATTAACTACGAAATCCCTGCTGGACTAGAAGTTACTGTTGAGAAAAACATTATTAATGTTCAAGGTGCTGACAAACAACAAGTTGGTCAAGCTGCTGCAATTATTAGAGGCTTTAGAAAACCAGAACCGTACAAAGGTAAAGGTGTTAAATATACTGACGAGCATATCGTTAGAAAAGCCGGAAAAACTGCTAAGAAGTAAGGTGTAACTATGAGTAGAGCAAAAGATTTAGCTAAAAAAAATTCTTTAAGAATCAAAAGAAAAAGAAGAGTTAGAGGATCAATTTTTGGTACAGCTGAAAAGCCAAGAGTATCAATTTTTAAATCTAACAAATACGTTAGTGCACAAGCTATTAATGATGTTGAAGGTGTAACTTTAGCAGCTGTTAGCTCACAAGCTATGGGTTTAAACATTAATAAAGAAAATGCAGTAAAAGTAGCAGCACAACTTGCTGAAAATTTAAAAGCTGCTGGTATTGAAACAGTAGTTTATGACAGAAATGGTTATCTTTATCACGGTGTAGTTGCAGCATTTGCTGATGCATTAAGAGATAACGGTATCAAATTATAAGGGTTAATGATGGCAGCAGTAAATAGAGAAGATTTTCAAGAAGCAATCGTTAAAATCGGAAGAGTAACAAAAGTTGTAAAGGGTGGTAGAAGATTCAGATTTACAGCTTTAGTTGTTGTTGGTGATAAAAACGGTACAGTAGGATTTGGAACTGGAAAAGCAAAAGAAGTTCCTGATGCAATTAAAAAAGCTTTAGATGATGCATTCAAATCATTAGTTAAAGTTAGTATTCATGGTACTACAATTGCACATGATATTGAACACAAATATAATGCAAGTAAAATATTATTAAAACCAGCATCTGAAGGTACTGGACTTATCGCTGGTGGAGCTGCAAGACCTGTTCTTGAGCTTTCTGGAGTTAAGGATATTATTGCAAAATCATTAGGTTCAAATAATCCAAACAACCTTGTACAAGCTACTGTAGAAGCATTAGCTAGAATTAAAGGATAGAATGATGGAATTAAATAACTTACAACCAGCAGCTGGTAGTACAAAAAACGTTAAAAGACTTGGTAGAGGTCAAGGTTCTGGAACTGGTAAAACTGCCGGTAAAGGAAACAAAGGTCAAAAAGCAAGATCTGGATATAAAATTAAAAGAGGTTTTGAAGGTGGTCAACAACCATTATATAAAAGACTTCCTAAAGTTGGTTTTACATCTAGAGTTGTTAAACCTTATTCAATTAATGTGGATAAAGTTACTAAAGTTGGACAACTTGAAGAAATTACATTAGAAACAATTAAATCTGTGTATAAACTTTCTAAATCAGTTATTAAAGTTAAATTAGTTGGATCAACTGCTAAAGATTTAGCATCTAAGATTAAAGACGAAAACGTAACAACAACTGGAAACTAAGATGAGTAAAGATCTAATAAATAAGATTCTTATTACATTAGGTTTTATTTTTCTTTACAGGTTACTGGCATACGTGCCAGTTCCTGGAGTTAATATAGACGTAGTTAAAGAATTCTTCGATTCAAATGCAAACAATGCATTGGGTCTTGTTAATATGTTCAGTGGTAATGCAGTTGAAAGATTGTCTATTATATCACTAGGAATTATGCCTTACATTACAGCTTCAATTATTATGGAATTACTTGCAGCTACTTTCCCCGCACTTGGTAAAATGAAAAAAGAGAGAGATGGTATGCAAAAATATATGCAAATCATCAGATATACTACTATTGTTATTACATTAATTCAATCTATTGGTGTATCAATGGGTCTTAATTCATTAACTGGTCAAAGTGGACAAGGTGCGATTTCAATTGACATGGATACATTTATTGCTGTATCATCTATATCAATGCTAACAGGTACTATGCTTTTAATGTGGATTGGTGAACAAATTACTCAAAAAGGTATAGGAAATGGAATTTCTTTAATTATCTTTGCAGGTATCGTTTCTGCTATTCCTTCTGCAATCGGTGGTACAATTGATTTAGTTAATAATGGTCAAATGAATTTCTTAACTGTAATTGCAATTATTGTTATAATTTTAGCTACAGTTGGAGCAATTATTTACGTTGAACTTGGTGAAAGAAGAGTTCCTGTTTCATATTCAAGAAAAGTAATGATGCAAAATCAAAAGAAAAGAGTTATGAATTATATTCCAATTAAGGTTAACTTATCAGGTGTAATTCCAGCAATTTTCGCAAGTGCTATTTTGATGTTTCCTGCAACAGTTTTACAGGGAAGTCAAAATAAGTATTTAGTTGCAATTGCAGATTATTTAAGTCCTACATCTTATACATTTAATGTATTTATGTTTTTATTTGTAGTTTTCTTTGCATTCTTTTATGCATCAATTACATTTAATGCAAAAGATATTTCAGAAAATTTAAAAAAACAAGGTGGATTTATTCCTGGAGTTAGACCAGGAGAAAGCACTGCGACATTTTTAAATGAAGTAGCAGGTAGATTAACTATTTGGGGTGCTATTTATTTAGGATTAATTTCTACTCTTCCTTGGCTTATTGTTAAAGCTATGGGTGTTCCTTTCTACTTTGGAGGGGTTGCAGTACTAATTGTTGTACAAGTAGCTATTGATACTATGAGAAAAATAGAAGCTCAACAGTATATGAATAAATATGAAACATTAAGTGCGGTTGGTCTTTAGTCATGGCTATTCCATTACGAAAACCTAATGAAATTCAAAAGCTTCGCGACGCAAATGTTATTGTTGCGAAGACTTTAAACTACTTAATGGAAAACGTAAAACCTGGTATGACACTACTTGAAGTGGATGCTATGGGTGAAAAGTTTTTAAGAGCACAAGGTGCTAGACCTTCTTTTAAAGGACTTTACGGTTTTCCAAATGCTATTTGTACTTCTTTAAATGAAGTAATAATCCATGGTATTCCAAGTAACACTGTACTTAAAGAGGGTGATATTCTAGGATTAGATATTGGAACAGAGCTAGATGGTTGGTATGGTGATGCCGCTGTTACAATGCCTATTGGAAAAATATCAAAAGAAGATGAAGATTTAATTGCTTGTGCAAAAGATTCTTTATATTATGCTATTGATATTATCCATGAAGGAATGAGATTTAAAGAGCTTTCAAAAGCTATTGAAGATTTCATAGTAGCTAGAGGTTATGTACCATTAATTAGATTTTGTGGTCATGGTATTGGTAAAAAGCCACACTGTGAACCAGAGATTCCAAATTATTTAGAATCACCTAACGCAAAATCTGGTCCAAAAATAAAAAATGGAATGGTATTTTGTTTAGAGCCTATGATTTGTCAGAAAGACAAAAATCCTGTTATTTTAGAAAATGATTGGGATGTTGTATCTGCTGATGGATTAAGAGGTAGTCATTATGAACATACAGTTGCTGTGATAGATGGTAAAGCAGTTATTTTAACTAAAGTAGATGAGTAATTTTTAGGAGACAAAGTGGCAAAAGATGATGTAATAGTAATAGATGGGAAAGTTATTGAAGCTTTACCTAATGCTATGTTTAGAGTTCAATTAGATAATGGTCATGTGGTTTTATGTCATATCTCAGGAAAAATGAGAATGCACTACATTAAAATTTTACCAAATGATACGGTAAAAGTAGAAATCACACCTTATTCACTTGACAAAGGTAGAATAACACATAGATATAAATAAGGAATTTTTCCTTATTTTATCTACTTCTTAAACTTTGTAGAATATATAAAACTATGAAGTCAAAATCACAAATATTTCGCGCACTTTAAAAAAGTTTATTTATAAATCTTAACTCCATAGTTTTATATATTATGTAAGTAAGTAATTAGTTAATTCTATTTTTTGTAATATCAATCTCTTTTTCTATTAATTTTTTTTGTTCTAGCATTAGACTTAAATGCTGTTTTAAAAATTCTCTATCTTTATAAGACTCGATAATAAATTCATACAATTTTGGTCTATTCTTTTTCCAATTATGTAATGTTGTTTTATTTACATCTAAATCAGATTCTATTTTTCTTAAACTTGGCGCAGTCATTTTAAATCCTATTCAAAATATTTTGTCATTGTAATAAATATTGGAACAAAAGTCAAGTATAATATATATTATGTACAAATAATTGGAACAAATAATTGTAAAAGTAAGATTTATGTACAATTTTGTATGACAAAACAAGTAAAATATAAGTTATTACATCATTTAAACTATTTAAAATCTATTGGATACGAGTATCATAAATTATTAGATTTAATGCCAAGCGATATTAAAAATATCAGATTGCCTGATAATATTGAATTGTTAAAAGATAAAGTTGAACACTGTTATTTGTGTGAACTTTCTAAATGCAGAAAAAATGTTCTTTTTGGTTATGGAAATACAAATGCAGATATAATGTTCATAAGTGATGAACCTACAAATAGTGAAGATGAGCTAGGTATTCACTATGCTGGTAAATCAGGTGAATTATTAACAAAAATGATTGAAAATGTATTAGCTATAAAAAAAGAAGAAATTTATTTTACTACCTTAGTTAAATGTAAAAGTTCAAATAATCTTAATAACTCTCATATGGAAAGTTGTAGTGATTACTTATTTAAACAAATTGAATTAATTAAACCTAAATTAATTGTTACTTTAGGTGAAAAGGCATATTCATATTTATCAAAAGATAGTAAAAATTTTCTTCAAGTAAGAGGTCAGGAGATTATTTTTAATAATACTAAACTTATTGCAACTTATTCTGCTAATTTTTTACTTAGAAATCCATCCTCAAAAAAAGATGCATATTATGATATGCTAAAAATTAAAAATATAATGGAGAATTTAGATTGAGACACTTATTAATTTCTTTACTAATGGTATTTGTATTTATTGGTTGTACTGTTAAAGAACAAGTTGTACAAATGCAATATCCAAAAGTAAATACACAAAATAAACAAGAAAATAAAACTGATATTGGAAAAGAAGTATCAGTTATTGAAGAAGTCGAACCACTTGATATTTCTGAAGAAAATATACCTTTTCTTGAAAATAAAGAACAAGTAAAAATAGCAATTATTTATCCTTCTAAATTAGTTGCTAAATATGCAAAATCATCTATTAGTACAGTACAAGGGTATCTTTCATATAAAAAAGCTAATTATAATCTAAAAGTAATTGATTGCATTGATGAAGATGTTTTAAGTATTCAAAGTTCATTTGATAAGTTAAAACAGTTAGGTATATCAAATGTAATTGCATTATATACTCCAAGATCAATTTATAATTTACATCAAGCTGATAGTTCAAATTTAAAAGTTTATTTGCCCCTAATTGAAAAGAAAGATGTTCAAATGCCAAGTGATAATTTTATATACGGTTCAATCTCTTACGAATCACAAATTAAAAAATTACTTGAGTATTCAAATATTAAAAATACAATGTTTTATCAAGAATCATTTTTAGGCTATAAACTAAAATCACTTTTTGAAAGTATGGTTGGCGATTTCACAATTACAAAAGAAATCACTAAGAAAAGAAATAATTTTAGAGGTTTAGTTAAAGATTACAGATTCAATGGTTCAACACTATTTTTAAATACAGATAATGTAAAAACATCTATTTTATTATCTCAGTTAAGAGCTTATAGTATTAAACCAAGAGTTATTATGTCAACGCAGATGAATTATGATCCAATCTTATTTTCATTAACACAAACAAAAGATATGGAAAATTTTGTAGTTGCAAACTCTATAGATGATGTTGATCCAAGTTTAGTTGATGATATTAACACATTTGGTGGAAATGTAGTTTATGAGTGGGTAGATTATTCTACACTTGTAGGAATAAATTATTTATACGATTCAAATTATTCAAATTTAATCAAAACAAAAATAGTTGACAATGAAGTTATTTATGAACCTAGATTATTTAAAAGCGTTAATTCAAGCTTTTTAGAAATTAAGTAAACTTTAGATAAAATCGCGCATATTTATGTAAACGGAGTTAAGAATTGAGAACACATTATTGTACTGACGTAACTGAAAATAACATCGGTGAAACTGTAACTGTTGCTGGTTGGGTAAACAGTAGAAGAGACCACGGTGGAATTATATTTATAGATTTAAGAGATAAAGGTGGCATTGTTCAATTAGTAGCAGACCCACAAGATAGTAGTGAAGCACTAAACATTGCAGAAACTGTTAGAGATGAATTTGTTTTAGTTGCAACAGGAATTGTAAGAGCTAGAGGTGAAGGATTAGAAAATCCTAACTTAAAAACTGGAAAAATTGAAATTGTTTTAGAAAAATTAGTTATAGAAAATAGATCTAAGCCAATGCCTTTTGATATTAATGATGAAAAAGTTAATGATGAAATTAAATTAAGAAATAGATTCTTAGAATTAAGATCAACTAAATCATTTAATATTTTTCAATTAAGATCTAAAGCAGCTATTCAAGTTAGAAATACTTTAGATGAATTAGGTTTCTTAGATGTTGAAACTCCAATTTTAACTAAATCAACTCCAGAAGGTGCAAGAGATTATTTAGTACCAAGTAGAGTTCATCCAGGTGAATTTTATGCATTACCTCAATCACCACAATTATTTAAACAACTTTTAATGGTTGCAGGTTTTGATAAATATTTCCAAATTGCAAAATGTTTTAGAGATGAAGATTTAAGAGCTGATAGACAACCTGAATTTACTCAAATAGACGTTGAAATGTCTTTTTGTGACCAAGAAGATGTAATCAAAGTTGCCGAAAGATTAATCTATGATGTATTTACAAAATGTGGTAAAACAGTTCCTTCAACTTTTCCAAGAATGAGATATTGGGATGCAATGGAAAAATATGGTTCTGATAAACCAGATATTAGATTTGATATGCCACTTGTTGATGTTATTGATATTTTTGCAAACTCAACAAATGAAATTTTTGCAGATATTGCAAAAGACAAAAAGAAAAATAGAATCAAAGCACTTAAATGCAAAAATGGAGATAATATATTCTCTAAAAGACAAATGAAAGGTTTTGAAGACTACGTAAGAAAATTTGGAGCTAAAGGTTTAGGTTACTTCCAAATGAAAGAAGATGGATTAAAGGGACCTTTAACTAAATTCTTCTCTGAAGCTGATTTAGAAGAGATTGTAAAAGTAACAGAACTTGAACTTGGAGATGTTGTATTCTTTGGAGCAGGGGATAAGAAAACTGTATGGGATTATATGGGAAGATTTAGATTATTCTTAGCTGAAGAGATGAATATCATCCCTGAAGATGCTTATGAGTTCTTATGGGTTGTTGATTTCCCTATGTTTGAAGTTGAAGATGGTAGAACAAAAGCACTTCACCATCCATTTACAATGCCTAAATCATTAGAAGATACTTCTGATTTAGAAGCTATTGAATCAATTGCTTATGATATCGTATTAAATGGTACAGAGCTTGGTGGTGGTTCAATTAGAATTCATAAAGAAGAAATTCAATCAAAAGTATTTGAACTTATGGGAATTTCAGATGAAGAAGCTAGAGAGAAATTTGGTTTCTTACTTGATGCACTTCAATATGGTGCTCCAAGTCATGGTGGATTTGCAATGGGTCTTGATAGAATGATAATGTTACTTGCAGGAACTGATTCTATTAGAGATGTTATAGCATTCCCTAAAACTCAAAAAGCTCAATGTTTATTAACTCAAGCGCCATCAAGTGTTGATGAAGAGCAACTAAAAGAGTTAAGCATAAGACTTAGAAAAACTCAGGCTTAATTTTAGTATTTTTAGGAAGTAGTATGTTCAAATTTTTAATTTTATTACTACTTCCTCTATTTTTACACGCTAAATTTCAAGTAACCACATATTTCCCATTAGAGTCTTTTTTAGTTAAAAGAATTGCACAAAATCAAATCCGAACCAAAGAAATTTTCAATAGATACCTTCCTAATTTTAAAGAATTATCTTCAAGTGAATTATCAAGACTCTCCAGTGTAAAAGTATATTTCCATTTTGGATTAGAAACTGAAATTAAATATGCAAAAATTCTAAAAAAATTAAATCCTGAATTACTAACTGTTGATATGTCAGAAGGAATTAAAAAAATTGATAATAATCCATATATTTGGATGGACCCTTTATTATTAAGGGATGTTGCCAAAAATATTTATAAAACACTTATAGAAATAGACAATTTAAACAAAGATTTCTATGAAGCTAATTACAATAAGCTTTTAGATGATTTGGATCAAACCTTTTTAAAAATAAAAGAAAAAATGAATAATTCTGAAGTTTTCAATCTTTTTGTTTTTGATGATTATTGGTTTTATTTCGCAAAAAGATTTAGAATTAATTTATATAAAAGAGAAAAAAGTTATATAAATACAAGCGACATTAAAAATGTTCAGGAATTTGCAGAAAAAAAATCTATAAAAAAATTACTTATAAATAGAGGTGATTCTTATATTATTTCACAATCTTTATCAACTGCTGCTAATATAAATATCATAGAGCATAACCCCTTTGATGAATTAATATTATTAAGTCAATATATACTAATTCAGAAAATCTCAGAATAAAATTACTAAAAAATTATTTTCTTAAATTGAATAAATATTATACAGCTGTATAATATGATTAATCTAGCTAAATATATATAATTAATTACAATTATTATTTAAAGCAAAGGTTATCATGGAAATCATAAATTACAAAGGAATAAATATAAAAAAAACTTTATATCCTATTATAAAATATATTGAAGATGTAGATAAATATAGAGAAGAGTTAGGACGTTTAAGTTCCTCTTGGGATATTTTAGCACTTTTAGGACAACTAGGTGATATAAATATTGATATAGAAAAAACAAAAGATAATTTTGTAAATTTAACTTCAACACTTTTAAATCATTTAGGTGAACAACAGGTTAAAAAAGTAAGACAAGAGATGAGATTTAAAGCTCAAGTTGCTATTGATATTCTTATTAGAAATTTATTTGAAAGAACTGCAGATATTGGTTTTTTAGCAACAGATGATGATATTAGAAATTATATTAAAACATATGTTTCAAGATATGACGAAAATAGTTTAAAACAAAAATTAAATATTCAAAATAGATTTAAAGAGTATGTTGCAAAATATTCTGTTTATTTTGATATTGTATTGTGTGATACGCATGGGAATATAATTGCAAGATTAGATGATGATAACAAAATTGAGAAAATTAATAATAACTTTGTTCAAAAAGTTTTAAATACAAGTGATGAATATGTAGAAACATATGAATATCACGAATTTATTCCTAAATATAAAAAATCATTAGTATATTCATATAAAGTGAAACAAAACAATGACTCTTCTGAAAATATTGGTATTTTATGTCTATGTTTTAGATTTACTGATGAAATGAAAGGTATATTTAATAATCTTATCGATAATTCAAATAAAGAGTGTTTAACAATTTTAGATGAAGAAGGATATGTAATTGCTTCGAGTGATTGGGACCATATCCCTTTAAAAAGTAAATTACCAATTATATTAAATGAAAAATATAAAATCATTTCATTTGCAGGAAGAGATTATATTGCTAAAACATGTAAAACGAATGGTTATCAAGGATTTATGGGTTTAAATTGGTATGGTCATATTATGATTCCACTTGAATATGCATTTTTAAGTGATGTTTTAAACTCTTCAAGTGTTAATGAGGATGTTATAGAATCTATGATGAATAATGAACAGCATTTTTCAGTTCAATTAAAAGATGTGTTTAATAAAAGTAAAATTATTCAAGATAATTTAAAAAGAGTAATTTGGAATGGTAATATTGCACAAAGTAAACTAAATTCAACAAATAGAGAGTTTTCAAAATCTTTGTTAAATGAAATTGGAGTTACTGGAAATAAAGCTAATTCTTCTTTATCAAATTTAAATCAGACAATTATGGCTTCAATTATAAAAAATGGCGAGTTTTTATCTTCATTAGCAATTGATATAATGGATAGGAATCTTTATGAAAGAGCAAATGATTGTAGATGGTGGGCTTTAACTTCATTTTTTAGAGAAGCTTTGGATGATCAAAATTCAATAGCTTATAAAAAAGAAGAAATTACTGCAATTTTAAAATATATAAATGATTTATATACAGTTTACACGAATTTACTAATTTTTGATAAAGATGGAAAGATTATTGCTGTATCAAATCCAAAAGAAGAGTATTTAGTTGGGAAAATATTAACTCAAGAATGGCTTAGTAAAACTTTTACACTAAAAGATACCTCTAAATATTGTGTTTCAAAATTTGAAAAAACTCCTTTATATAACAATGAACCAACATATATCTACAGTGCTGCAATAAGGTCTTTAAAAAATGAAAGTATAATAAATGGTGGTATTGCTGTTGTTTTTGATTCTACACCAGAATTTCATGCAATGCTTGAGGATACTTTACCTAAAAATTCGGCAGGAGAAAAAAAAGAGGGGGTGTTTGCAATATTTACAGATAAAGAAAAAAAGATAATATCTTCTACAAATGATAATTTTCCAATTGATACTTTATTAAATATTGAAGACTCATTTTTTAATTTAAATAATAATGAACAATATTGCAAAATAATAGAAATGAATGGAGAGTACTATACTGTTGCCGCAAAGTGTTCAAACGGTTATAGAGAGTATAAAAGTACTATAGATGATTATAAAAATGATGTTTTATCTTTTGTCTTTATTGAAATAGGTAAAATAAATAAAAATATAATTGTTGATAAAACTAAGAATCCTTTACTTCCAAATATCAAAAAGAAATTTACACAAACTAGTATTGAACTAGCAACATTTTATTTAGGAAATAAATTTTTAGCAGTTGAAGCTAAGAATGTAATAGAATCAATTAGTATAGAAGAACTGCAAGAATCAATTGAAATGGATAAAGAGAATCACTTTAAAGGTATGGTTTTATACAAAGATAAACTTATTGCAGTTTTAGATATTAGAGATTTTGTAAATGAAGAGATTACAAATGAAAAACTAACTAATATAATTTTATTAGAGTATGACAAAGATAATATTGAACATTGTGTTGGTATTTTAGTTTCATCATTAGAGCATATATCTGTTGTTGAAGAAAAATCAATTCAACATATTCAACATCACTTTTTAGGAACAGGTACTTTAGTAGAGAGTCTAGTTGATATAAATGATTATGAAAAATCACAAGTTGCTATGATGTTAAATATTAAAAAAATAGATGAAAATTTAACTAAGAAGATTTAGTTATTAATTTCAATTATTAATATTCATAGTAGGAGTTAAAAGATATTTGGGCACAATACGAAAAAACTAATATATTTTTAAAGAAGAAAAAAATGAGTAATATTAATAAACCAAATAAATTTTTACCTACTACAAGAGAAGAGATGAATGCAAGAGGTTGGGATGAACTAGATGTTGTTCTAATTACAGGAGATGCATATATAGATTCGCCTTTTATGGGAATTGCAGTTGTTGGAAGAATACTTGAAGACATAGGTCTTCGTGTAGGAATTATAGGTCAACCTGATGTAAATAGTGATCTTGATGTTAAAAGATTAGGTGAGCCCAAACTATTTTGGGGAGTTAGTGGTGGAAGTATTGATTCTATGGTATCAAACTATACTGCAACTAAAAAATTTAGAAATAGTGATGATTATACTCCAGGTGGAAAAAATACAAAAAGACCAGATAGAGCGACACTTGTATATACAAACTTAATTAGAAGATATTTCAAAGGAACAGTTCCTATTGTTTTAGGTGGAATAGAAGCGAGTCTTAGAAGACTTACTCATTATGATTATTGGACAAATAAACTTAGAAAACCAATTTTATTTGATACAAAAGCTGATTATATGATTTATGGTATGGGTGAGCAAGCTATTATTGATTTAGGTAATTATCTAAAGGAAGGGAAAGACCCAAAAACTATTAGAGGACTTTGTTATATCTCAAAAGAAGAACCTCAAGGTGAAGATTTTAAAGAAATACCTTCACACCAAGAGTGCTTAGATGATAAAGAGAAATACATAGACCTTTTCAAAGAATTCTATGATAATAATGACCCTATATATTCAAAAGGGCTTTATCAAAAAGTAGATACAAGATATTTAGTCCAAAACCCACCAAGCCGTCATATGGAAGAAGAAGAGATGGACAAAATAGCTTCATTCCCATATCAAAGAGATGCTCATCCATATAATGCAAAGGATGGGAAAGTTAAATGTCTTGAAACTATTAAGTTTTCTATTATGACACACCATGGATGTTGGGGAGAGTGTAACTTCTGTGCAATTGCAGCTCACCAAGG
>Ga0193956_1000397_pt1 | contig 20322 bp, 15 predicted proteins | sample BB_7_MG_FD_140358 | JGI IMG/M metagenome (GOLD analysis project Ga0193956, IMG submission 140358) | Microbial mat bacterial communities from the Broadkill River, Lewes, Delaware, United States - BB_7_MG | ecosystem: Environmental > Aquatic > Freshwater > River > Microbial mats | place: USA...
GGTCAGCAAAGTTTACAGAACCAATAGTAATACCTGATAAGTCTTGGTTTGTTCTTATGTATTGATTTAGATTTGTTAAGATATTTAACTCAGTTTGAATCTCTTCAAGTCTAGCTTCATATTCGCTTAATTGAGTAGTAGTTTGTATAGCTTGTTCACTTAACCCAACTACTTGATTTTTTTCTTTAAAATCTTCTAGTTTTGTTTCAGATTTTTTAAGTCTAGTATTTATAGAGTCAAGTTGTCTATCTATAAATGTTAAAGTAAGATTTGCTTCTTTTGTCTTTTGGTTTACTTCTTGTTCTACATATGCATCATGAACTGCGTTTAATATCTCTTTTGCTCTTAAAGATGAAGTATCTTGAAATGAAAGTTTTAAAATAGTAGCTTTTTTTGATATTTGTGAAACAGAAATATTGTTTTTATAAAATTTATAAAGATCCATATCTGTCATAAAAGAAAAACTATATTTAGTATTATTTGTAAAGGTATGTATTTTTTCTATATGTAAAGAAAAATATTCTTCGTTTATAGTCTCACCATATTTATGGTTTTTATCATAAACAATCTTATCCGATGGACTAAGAGGAAGTACACCTGTAGTTTTTAGTAAACCTTTTACACTATATACAGATATAGGCTTAATAGTAAGATTAAAAGTTTCATTATCAATAGGAGTTAAGATAAACTTTTTACCATAAGCTAAATCATCTATAAAGCTAGAAGTTACTACAAAAGGTGAACCCTTATAAAGTTCAGTAGTTCTATAGTTTTTATTAGCAAAGTATCTAGTTTTTAAGTTCAGATAAGAAAAGGCCTTTTGAGCTAAAAATCTAGACTTTATTACTTCTATTTCATTGTCTACATTTGCTCCACCACCATCAAAAGCTTGAAGCATAAAATCACCTGGATTAGTAGAACTTTTTTTATCTTCCATTAGCTCTATTGTTGCAGATGCTGAATAGATATTTGGTTTAAGGTATGCAAAGACTGCACTTCCTATCATAAATAAAAGGGTAATAAATATGATAGAAAACTTATATCTAAAGACAGTTTTAAAAACATCTTTTAAATCTATCTCATCATTGTGTATTTGGTTTACTGTTTGGTTATTATTCATATTTTTCCTATTAATCTATAAGAGTTTTTCTTTGTACAAATGGATCTAAGATACTAGAAAACATATTCCAAAATGGTACTATATCGTTGAATAATCTATTATAACCTTTGATTTCACCAGGTTGTACATATAGAATATCATTTGGTTTTAGATATAGACTTGCTAAAGATATCGCATCCATTTTTGTTAGGTCTACATTTCTAATCTCTGGATTTCTTAAATCCCCTCGTATTACTTTGATATCTGTTCTTGATGCATAATCTGTAAGATCTCCTGATCTTGCTATTGCTTCGATTATATTCATAGTTCCATTTGTTACAGATACGATTCCTGGGCTTTTAACTTCACCTATTACAACAACTCTTTGGTTTTTAATTTCAACTAAAACATAAGGGTTTCTGATATATTTTTTATACTCTTTTATAAGCATATTTGAAGCCTCATCTTGTGTAAGACCAACAACTTTAAAACTTCCAATAAGAGGAAGTCTTACTGTTCCTTTTTGAGTTACTAAAAGTCCTATGTTTTCTTCTATAGGATTACTAGTATTTGTATCTCTACTAGTTAAAATAGATGTCATTTGCTGTGAACCTTGACCAGCTTGGATATATACTGTGATATCAACTCTATCATTTGGTGCGATGATATTTTCAAATACAACTTCTTTTTTATATGTATCTTTATCTATAACAGTAGTGCTTTCTTGCTCTTTCTTATCTGATTGAAAAAGTTTATACTCTTTCATACTACATCCACTAAATACAAGTGCAAATAAAACACCTAAAAATATAATTCTTTTCATAATTCTTTCCCCTTTTCTAGTACGCGATTATAACATAGTTTATTATAATGTTCTATAAGTTGACTATTTCTTATTGTTATTTTCTCTAATAAATAATAGATAAAACTATATTTAATTAGATTAATTTTTTGATAATGTAAAGCATTTTTTTTGCAAGTTTTTTCCTGTCATATTCAATGGCTAATTTTTTACAACCTTTTTGCAGTTGATTGTATCTATTTTTGTCATTTTTTAAAATATCTATTTTTTTGATGAAATCTTTTTCATTTTCAGGTTCAAAACATAATCCTGCATCAAAATTTTCTATAATTTTCTGTGCCTGGCCTTCAACTCCTAACAAAGTAGGTTTTAGCATCGCAGATGCTTCAAATATTTTAGATGGTATTACAGTTTTAAAGTTATCTTCTTTTTTAAGTGGTGCTAATGATACATCACAAATACTAAGATACTTAGGTACATCATCTTTTTTAATAGGATTTAAAAATGTTGCATTTTTAATATCAAGTTTTTTTGCCATATCTAAAACTAGTTGTTTCATAGCTCCATCACCTATAAATAGAAAATGTATATTTTTATCTTTAATTTTTGAAACAGATTTTACTATAAAATCCAAACTATGTGCCATACCATGAGTTCCAATATATCCAATAATAAACTTATCTTTTAAACCGAGTTTTTTCAGCAATTCAATACTTTTTTCTCTTGGCTTAAATAACTCTACATTAGAACCATTTGTTACAACTTCTATTTTTGAACTATCAATGCCTCTATTTATAAGGTTTTCTTTAAAAGCATCAGTAACCACAACTACTTTATCACAACTTTTATAAAGTCCTAACTCTATTTTTTCTAAAGTATCTATTGCTTTACCTTGCTTCATAGCTCCAACTGTTTTAATAGATTCAGGCCATAAATCTCTTAGTTCAAATACCCAAGGTTTTCTTTTTATTTTACTCAAACCCCAAGCTGCCCAAGTAGTAAAAAACTGAGGAGAAGTAGCTATTACTAAATCATGTTTATGAAATAATCCTACAAAAAAAGCCATAACACCAAAACTAACATAATCTAAAACACGTTTTACAAAACCACTATTTGAGGTAATATAACTCCATACTCTAATAACTTCTATCCCATCTATATACTCTTTTTGATATAGTTTGTTTTTATATCCTTCATAAACATTTCCATGAGGAAAATTTGGTGCACAAGTTATTACAGTAACTTCTACATTATCTTCTTTTATCCACTCTTTTACATGTTCATATGTTCTTGTTGCTGGTGCGTTTACTTCAGGAGCAAAATTATCAGTTATAAATAGTATTTTCATAAGTTTATCTCTACTTTTAGTTTTTTTGTAAAATTTATTTCTATTACAATTGCATCAATCTGTGTATTAAACATTGGACTATATTTGTAGAAGTCAAATTTAATCTCTTCATCTGTTTTGATACTTTTTTCTATTTCTTCTTTTGTAATATTAGGATGAAAATGCAATCTAAAAATTGCATTTGCAGGATTATCCAAGCTATCACTTATGATAATTTTATTTTCTTCAAAATTCCATTTTCTAGTATGTAGTATGTTTTCTTTTTTATAGCCATCATGTGTTGCTTCTATGCAATCTATATTTTCTTTTACATTTACGATCTTTGCTCTATTTGCAACTCTAAATCCACCCCAAACTTCACTTTGGTCTTTTCCATTTATTTCAACTGTATTATGTGAAGAGGTACTTCTCTCACATGTTCTTCTATCATTTGTTTCATAAGTACTTAAACCTGTATCTACTATAAAAGGTTTGTTTTCTAAATTCACTACAAGATTAAAAGTATCACTATGTGCATGACCTGGAATATAATCAGGCCCAATATTTCCGATATCAACTATACACTCATAACCATCTTTTTCAATCTTTCTATATCCACTTGAACTAAGCTTTAATTTTGAGTCTTTTATTTCTAATCTTGATGCATAATCTAATAATTCACTTGAAATAGGAGCTATGCAAAAAGCACTATCATTTAGCAATGGAATTTCACCATTTTTAAAAGTACTTCTTTCAAGCCAAGATAACATATCAGAAGCTTTATTTTCTAAAAATTCTAAAATTTCTTGACTTTTATAGTCATTATTTCCTACTAAATTTATACAGTCTAAAAGTCTAAAAAACATAATCTGATGATACATAGGAGTCAGTTCAAAATGTGCTCCATCACTTAAAATTTGTTCATTAAGTTCTTCTTTTAATATCTCTTTTGCTTTTGCATAAAGTTTTTCATCTTGAAAATAATAAGCTCCAAACAATAATGAAAATCCATTTTCAAGTAAATGATTTCCTAGTAAATGATATTCTAAATTATCCAATAAAATCATGTAATGTTTATATAAAATATCATCTATCCCCTTATCCTTTATATCTTCTCTAGTTAAAAACTTAATCCAGTTAATTCCTCGTAAACTAATAGGGAAAGGCTCAATCGCATCTTTTAAAATACTTTCTTTACTTATAAAGTCATTTACAAGACTTATTCCTTCTTCTTTAGAGATATCTTTTTGATTTAAAAAGTCAAAATATGAGATATTGTAAGTCCATAGTTTTCCAAAATTATTGTAATTCCAATCTATTTTATTTTCAAATTTTTTAGATATATTTAAAAAATTAAAATTATTGTTCTCTTGATAGCTTTCATAGCTATTTATAGATTCTTGTAGGATTAATTTACTTGATTGAGTATTTTCAAAAGTAGGATATTTAAATCCTACTTTTTTTCTATATTTATTTCTTATAAAATAAAAAAGTCTAAAGTAGATTTGTTTTATTTTTAAATATTTTACTGTGTTAAAAAGTCTTATATATTTATTCATTTATATATATTTTATACTTCCACTAAAGTCTTAGTTCTTAATGATTCTAAAATCTTAAATGTTGTTTTTGTAGTATTATAAATACTTTCAAAAGGTATAGCCGCTTCTCCTGATTTTACAGATGCTTCAAACTCTTTAAACTCATTTACAAAACCTTTATCTTGATTTGAGTTTTTCTCTTTTGTTGTTTTGCCTTTATATGTGATAAGTTCTCTAAAGTCATTTAGGTTTAAACTAACTCCATTTGCAAAAGCTTCAATTGATTCTTTTGGCATAGAGTTATCTCCATATGCAAAATATGTAACTGTAGCTGTAGATCCATTTTTATAGTTTAGAATAATACTAACATTATCTTCATCAGGAATAGACTTATCATCTTTTTTAATAGAAGTAGCAAATACACTTTGTACGTCACTTCCAATTAAGAAACTACAAGTATCAATAAAGTGGCAAACTTCACCTACTATTCTTCCTCCACCAATATCTGTATCTTGTATCCAAACATCTTTTGGAATAATACCTGCATTTACTCTATAGTTAATAGACATTGGAGTATTTCCAAGTGTTTTTTTCATACTTTGAATAAGTGGTGCAAATCTTCTATTAAAACCAACTTGAATTATATTTTCACCTGTGTATTTTTCTTTTATTTCTTCAAGTTGTGATTCTTTTATACAAAGTGGTTTTTCTACAAAACAATGTTTTTTTGATTCAATTGCTTGAATAACTTTGTTTGCATGCTGATCATGTCTTGTCGTTACAAATACAGAGTTTATATCATCATTTGAAAATATTTCATTTGAATCAGTAGTGATATATTTAAAGCCATTTTTTTCACCATTTCCTTGAGCACTTACGCCAGTAGCTGTACATAAACCTACTAACTCATAACCTTCTACCTTTTTAAGGTTTGGTAATATAACAGATTTAGTAAAGTTTCCTGCTCCTATAAGTCCTACATTTACTTTTGATGATGTAATTACTTTATCGTTTATTTTTACATTTTTATGATCTTCTAGTTTTATATCAGTTTTATAGTTTAGAACTATTCCTAAATACTTTTCTTTTACTTTCCCTTCTAGTAAATCATATGCGCTCATAGCATCATCAAAATCAAACTGATGAGTTAATATTTCTTTTGGAGTAATTTTACCCTCATCAATAAGACCTAAAAATGTTTCAAAGTTTCTTTGCTCTGTAAATCTAACTAAATCAAAAGGATAGTCATTTCCTTTTTCTTCATACTCAGGATCATATCTTCCTGGCCCATAAGCCATAGAAAGTCTTAAGTCTAATTCTTTTTTATAGTATTCATTTCTAGGTATATCCATACCTACCATACCTAAGAAGATTACTCTTCCTCTCATTCTTGAGATTTCTGCTGCATCTATTACTGGTTGGTTTGACATTGTTGAAGCTGCAATTATTACTGCATCTACACCATAACCATTTGAAAATTCATTTGCTTTTTTAATAAGTTCACTTGCATGGCATGTTTCATCTGCACCAAGTTTTAATGCTAATTCCATTTTATCTGGATCTACATCACTACCTATTACTTTACAACCATTTGCTTTAAGTAGTTGAACTGTAAGTTGTCCTAAAAGTCCAAGACCCATAACAGCAACTCTTTCACCAATTTTTGGTTCAGTTTGTCTTACTCCTTGTAAAGCAATAGCCCCAACTGTTACAAAAGAAGCATCTATATCATCCACACCATCAGGGATTTTTACCATCAAGTTTTTTGGTACATAGTTTATTTCACTATGATTTGCATATCCCGCACCACCACAAGCAACTCTATCACCGATATTTAAACCATCTACATTTGAGCCAACTTCTATGATTCGTCCAGCTGAACTATATCCCAAAGGAATAGGAGTATCAAGTTTAGTAAATACTTTTTCAAGTGTATTTTTAACACCTTCTTTTTTCATCTTATCAACAACTTGTTTTACTAAATCAGGTCTATCTTTTGCTTTTGCTAGCATTGATTTTTTTGCAAAATCTACAAGCATCTTTTCTGTTCCTGCACTTACTAAACTTGCAGTTGTTTGCACTAGTGCACCGTTTTCTTGACATATTGGAGCAGGTACCTCAAAAAGTCCTAGTTCTCCTGTTTTAAAGCTTTGTATTAGTTGTTTCATTTTATGTTTTCCTTTTAAAATTTGTAAATACGTAAAAAGTTATTATTATTAATTATAAATTTAATTAAATAACATACCAATAAAGTAATGAGAATTGTTAAAAATAAACTAAATAGATTATTTCCCATTATATTAACTACAATGATATTTGATATTGGCATCACTATTGGTGCATGCCAAACATATATGCTAGAGGAATATTCTCCTAGTTTGAATATTGAAATTAGTTTATTAAATACATTAAAGTATTTAAAAAATAAATACATTAAAGTCGGCATTAGTAAATAGATAATTACTAAATTGTCATTTCTAAAATAATATATAAAAGTAAATACTAAAATCAATAGATATAATTTTATATCAAATTTAATTCTATCTTGAATACCAGCTAAATATGAAATAATATAAATAGGTATTAAATTGTACCCTGAACCATATCCTTGTAAGGGGAGCTCAATGAAAAAGTAAACCATTAAACAAAGTAATGAAATTATAATGTTTTTGAGTTGAGATTTAAAAACTAAATAAATTATAGAATAAAATACAGAAATAAGGAATAAATAGAATAAGAAATAAAATTGTGGACCAATTGGTTCTATGAAAAACTTTATAACATTAAAAAAATTAGTAAAATATTCAGGTTTATTATTGATTAAGTTAAATTTGTATAGAAAATAAATTATTAATTTATAAGTTATCGAAAAAATTATCATCGGAATAATTAATCTTGTAAATCTCTTTTTTATAAATTCATAAGGGAATTCATATTTATACTCACCATATAAAAATCCTGAAGTGTAGAAAAATGCGATAACACACCAGCCAAACAAAATTTGAAAATACTCAAGTACTTGAATTGTCTCTGAATCATACCTATCAATAAAAGTAGAATGTGCTAGAAGTACACCTATTATAGCTAAAGCTTTTATTGAATTAATTTCGTTAAATTTCATTATTTGTAATTCTTTTACATATATTTAGATAATTCAAAGCTCTTGACTTGGCTGTTTCAAATGTTTTTAGTCTTGTTTCTCCAGCTTGTATTAAATCATTTTGTAGTTCATGATTATTTGCTAAATTGATTATTTTTTTTGCAATATCTTTTGGATCTAATGGATTAAAGTATAAAGCACTGTTTTCACAAATAGATTTAGCGAATGATAATTCAGATGTTATAATTGGCTTTTTCATTTTCATAGCTTCAGGATATGATGCTGTAAAGCACTCTAATAAAGTTGGCAAGAATAATGCATCAGCTTCTTTATATAATGATGGACATAAATTTGAAGAAATTGCTTCTACATTATAAACATATTCTTTTAAATTAGAAAAGAGTTTTTCAAAAGTATCTTTATCTATAGTTAAAATGAATTTGAATTTAATATTTTCATTAATTAAATAAGGAATTACATCTTTAATAATTTTTAAGTTTTTATGAGGATAATTATGAGAAATCGTAATTAATCTAAACTCATTGTCTTTTTTTTCAGGTAAATTAAAATTGTGGTAACTAATATTATCAAAATTAGAACTATATGTATTCCCTACAACAAAGATATTATTTTTATTTATATTGTGTAATTTTGACAAACGAGACCTTGTATCATCTGTTTCTGTAATATAGTAATCTGCATTCTTCTTAACATAATAGCTTTTATATATATTTTCTATATTCTTCTTAATCCTTTTGATAAATGATAGTTCATTAAAGGCAGATGATTCTGGATTTATCAACCAAGGTAAGGCAAAACCCATTATATGAATTGACTTTGGTGTCCAAAAAGTTGGGCCAAAAATAGAAAACACAATATCGGGATTTATTTTATTCTCTAATTGATTTAATTCATCTAATATTCTTTTTCTATTTTTGAGCGATGATGGTGAATCTGTAATCTTATAAAATACAAATTTTTTTGAGAATGATGTTTTATTAATTTGATCAGAAATTTTTTTTGTATAAAAGATATGATAAGTATTTTTATCATTTATTGATTTAAGTTCATTGATAAAAGATAAAGCTACTTGTACTCCACCACCAACTGATAAGTTAGATGTATTAATTATTAGTTTCAAGTTGTACCTTTTTTAAATCATTTACCAGGTTCTGTATTACAACAGATGGCTCAAATTTTGTTTTTCCAATGGATTGTGAGTTTTCAGCTAACTCATGCATTTTTTTAGAATCAAATGATAAATATTCTAATGTTCTATCATACATTTCTTTAGAGGAGTTAGGATTAAAAATTAAACCATTATTATGTATAACTTCAGGTACAGATCCAACAGTTTGTGAAACTAATAGTGGTTTTGATAAAAACATTGCTTCTATTAATGTTAAAGGATAAGGATCTCTAAATGATGGTAAACACAATATATCAGATTCTATAATATAGTCTTTAACACAATTTGGTTCAACTTCTCCCAATAAATTAATATTTTTTAAGTTTTGTTTATTTATATATTTTTTAATTTCATCTTTCTGTATACCATCACCAAGAATATTTATCTTAATTTTGTTTTCAAGGAGTAGACCTTTAACAGCTTTAATATATCCAAAAACATTCTTTCTTTCCATAAGTCTACTTATAATACAAATTTCCAAAGGTTTAGTTAAGTCTCTGTTCTTTGGATTATAATACTGGGGCACAGCTACATTTGTCAATCTTATAATATTTTTATTTTTAGCGTAATGATTAACTAATTTATCTGATTCTTTACCTGGTGTAAGGAAAAAATCAAATGAATTATATACGGTTTTTTTCAATTTTTTAAGGAAATAGTTTTTACTATATGTCTCATCAATAAAATTACCTTCACTCCAGAAGCCGACTTTTATATCTTTTCTATATTTTTTATTAAAAATCAATTGCATAGTTGATGGATAATTCCAACTACCAGCCATTATTATTATACTTGGGTTATATTCATCTATTATTTGTTTATAATTTTTAGCTATATAGAAAGACAGTCGTTTATAAACAAATTGTTTTGTTTCCAAAAATAAACTATATTTTGGATTACAAATCTTATTGTAGTCCCAGTTTCTACCAAGTTCTGTCTTTGATAAATATGCTACTTTTATATCTATTTTTTTGTTAAGCTCTTCAAAAAAATAATGCCTATATGGAGTAGGTATGTTACTTATAAATAAAATTTTCAATTGTTAATCCTTATAAAATGTATTTTTAATATTGCTGATAAGCTTGTTACCATAATTATCAACTGTATATTCCAAGCTTGTTTTAAGACAATTTTCTGATAATTTAGTGAGTTTCTCTTGATTATTGTATAAATGTTTTAATTTAATAATTATTGTATCAACATCTCTAATCTCAACAATATATCCTTCTTCCCCATCCTTTATTACTGAACCAGAATTTTTTGTACATATTATAGGTACTCCATATGACAAAGATTCATAAATTACTGTTGCAGAACCTTCACTAAGACTTGGAACAACCAGTATATCAGCCCACTCATACTGTTCATGCATTTTATCACGAGCTACTTTACCAATTATTTCTAATTTTTTTGAAATATGATCTATTGTATTAACATTTAAATAACTTTCACCAACAGCTCTAAAATTAAAATTTTGATCTGAACATTTTTTTGATAATTCATAAAAATATTGAATCCCCTTTTGTAGCCTCAATCCACCAACAAATAAAATATTTAGTTTTGCTTTTTTTATAAAATTGGGTTTTATATTATTTAAATTAGCATTGTATCCATAAGGAACAATTTTTATTTTAGATTCAGATACATTACTGGATATAAGAGCATTTTTTACATATTTAGATGGAACTACTATTAAATCTGCCAATTCCCATTCTTCTTCTTCTCTATGAATAAATTTTTTTGATTTAAGATTATTTTTAAACAAGTCAATTTCCCAATCTTTAAAGTTTAAATATTCTTCAGACATTATTTTATTTTCATAAATCATAGGTGCACTGCATTGTTCTAAGACAGTTTTAATATTATTTTCTTTTGCAAATTGAAATAGTTCTTTTGATGCACTATTATATCCAAAAATTATTTCAGGTAAATCATTGTTTCTTTTTAAACTACTAATAATTTTTTTATTAAAATTAGAACCTGCCCAAACCCAAAGAACTCCTAAGTTTAACTTAAAAGTTTTTGTTAATTTTTTTCTTATTTTATAGATAAGACCAAAGTTACTTAAAGGAATAATTTTTTTATCTTCAATTTCATTATTACTTCTCAAAGATAACTTATTTGCAATTTTAGGATTTATTTTATGAATTTTATTAATTGTTGAATTATTAAAATATAAATCAGTATATAAAAATTTCAATAAACTATTTTTATCTAGAAACGTTGGAACGGCGTAATGCATTCTCGCACCAATAAGTGCTACTAAAATACTATTTTTTTTCATTTTTGATCTTCCTTAAAGTTTTATTTAATATTTTTAAAATATATAGTTTCTCAAATTTTGTTAGAGAACTTTTTATAAAATAAGCTATAGATAATAAACTCAATGAAATATAAAGTATTAATTTATGCGTATATGTTGTATTTGTATTTAATCCTAGTAAGTCAAAATTAAATAATGTTAGTATGATTATGCTTGGAATTAATAATATAAAAAGGTTTATATAAAATTCACTTTGATTTTGGCATATTGACTTACATGCTTCTTTAGGTATGAAATAAGTTAAAAATATACAATCAAAGGTTATCATAAATAGAATTAATCCTTCAATATTAATTACATTTAAAAATAGATAGCTAAATATTATGAAAGAAATAGAGCTTACTAAAGATAATATACTAAACTTTTTTATATTATTATTTGACATTAGAATAAGTGATGATGGTATCCAAGTATAAATAGTAATTAAATATATTAATAATAAAACTATTATATTTTTATTAAAGAATTTATTGTCAGATAACCATAATTGAAATATATCAATAATAAATACAATTATAAAAATAATAAATAGGGTAGAAATTATTATTGATAGTTTAGACATTAGTGAATGTAAAATCCGCAATCTGTAAAAATTGTTTTCAGCAAATAGGGTAGTGCACTCTGGCCAAATAGAATGATTGATAATTTGAATTATCTGTCGTCCTAATCCTGAGGTTATAGTTCGTGTTAAAACAAATATGCTTACTGTTAATGCACCAAGTGAATTATTAATTATTATAACACTACCTTGTAATGTTATAAATTGAGATAATGTTATAAATTGAAAATATATACTTGATTTTATATTTTCAAATAATCCTGTAAAGTTCAACGAAAAACTAGTTGGAATTATAATTTTGTTTTTCATAATAAAGTATATAAAAGAAGATGTAGAAATCAAAAAGACTGAGAGAAATATTACAAATGAAATTGCAACAATTCCAACTTCAAAATATGATAAAGTTATTATCAAAATTAGTTGTAATGATAAATTTAATGATGAAATTAAAGGTTGTATTGAATATTTACCAATTGATACAAAAAGATATGAAACAACTTCAAGTTTTATCATAGATAGAATACTTAGGCCTAAAAAAAACAATGATAAGGAAACTTCATTAGTTTCCCAATTATTAACGGATAGGACTGTATTCATATTAAAAGTAAAACATAAATAATACAGTATACTTCCAAAGATTATAAATAATATAATTATAACAAATATTATTTCTGAAAATTGCTCTTTATATTTATTAAAATTATTTTCAATATAACTTCTTCTAAGATTATTGCCATAAAACTTTGCTATCCCAAAATTAAGTAATGTTATAGAAGAAATAAAAGAAAATATTACTAGCCATTCACCAAATTTGATATCTCCCCAAAGATGTAATAAAAAAGGAGTAGTAACAAATTTATATGAAAAATTTACTAATTGGAATATAACATTAAATAAAATTGTTAAATAAATTAAACTTAATCTACTATTTTTCAATCCATAATCCTTTTTTAAATATCTTAAAATATAAAAATGGCAATATTATAAAACCAAATGTAAAAAAGAAACCAGGTAGGTAACCTCTTGTTATAAGCTGAAAGAATGTAACAGTTACAGTGATATAAAATATTAATATTAATATATTATTTGTTGTAAGTAATTTTATATTTATGAATCTTATTAATTTACCTAGTAAAAAAAAGAATACTACTACTCCTAATGTTCCAAATTCATAATATACTCCTCCCACTGCAGCATAAGCCTCTCCTGCATATAATGCATCCTGACTACCATATGACTTTGCTGAAATATCTATTGCGGGTGGCCTAGGTTTGATACCATCCTTAAAGAAGAAAGAAGGAATCATTCTAATAAAAATGTGACCAAACATTGTTTCTCCATAACCATAAGGAATATTTTTTTCATCCATATATTTTATTAACGATGCAAAGGGTACATAACTTCTTGTTGAAGCAAATATAGTTGCACCAATTGTTCTTTTTGCTGAATAGTCTTCTATTTTTTGAATATCAACTCCTTTAGACGCATCTCTAAAAGCATTTCTATAGTTCGTAAAAAGAATTATGGATGAAATAATTATAGTTAGAAGTGTAAAAACTAAAATAATCTTTTTTAACGTAATTTTATTTGTATATAAGTACACTAATAAATAAGATGATACTAATAAAATTATTCTATATCTAAAACCTTGGGTAATAAAGATTATTAAAATTAATATGTTCCAAAATATAAATTCTTTTTTTGACATTTTTGTAAAAAGTGCAATTGTTAATAAGGGTATTGACATTTCAATCATAGCTAATAGATAATAGTTTCCTTTAGATAATTGGTTTACAACACTATCTGTATTAAATCCAATTAAACTAAGCATAAATAAATCAATTATAGATCTTCCTGCGGTCAAACCCCATAAAATAAAACAAAAGACTACAAATATTAGACCTATACGAACATACTTTACATCAAATTCATTTTTAGAAATTTTTTTTACTGTACTATATGAAACATTATCTTTTTTTCTTATAATTATAAAATAACCTATAATAAAACTTAAAATAGCTAATAAATAATTGAATAATACATTTGGATAATAATCCCATATATAATTAAAAAATGATACTTTAACTTCATTATAATAGCCATAACTTGGACTAAAAAAGAAGAATATTGCCATTATTGTTAGCACATATAGAAAGGGAAGATGTAGTTTAAAATTATAAATTGTAGTTAAATATGAAAGTAGAATTATCATACCACTTGTTATTATAAGTAAATCTTCAGAAGTCATGATTTATTCCGTTTAGTTAATGTAAAGTTTAATTTATTAAAAATATATTTTGTATTTCTTTCAAATAATATGTACATAAGGAATGAAAAAATATATGTTGTAATAATTAATAACATGTAATAAATAAAGTTAGTTTGATTTATATCATTTCTTACATATAAAATTGAATCTAAAAAACTAAATAATAAAAATATAAAAGGAAAGTGAAATAAATATAATGAATATGAAAAACTACTAAATAATTTATTAAATCTTGATATAAAAGTAAAATTCATATCTGTATAATAAAGTTGATTAATTATAATAATGATATTTATTGATAATAGCAAGTCTGAAAGTAAATAGTTAATATAATTTAGTCTTGAACTTATAAGAATTATCATCAATAAAGTTATATTTATTTTGTAAATTAATTTAAAAGTGATGTCCTTTTTATATTTATATCCCATAACTCCAATTAACCATACAAAAAAGTATATAAAAATATCTAGATTTAAAATCAGCATAAAAATTACTAAAATTGATATATACATTATTTTATCAGTTAAAGATTTTTTTGTTAATAATATGTATAGAATAGGTAGTATTATATAATACCACCATTCAAATGCTAATGACCATAAAGGACCATTACTGCCAAAAGTCTCACTTAATGATGTTTGTAACATAAATATATTATATATGAAAGTTTCTATATTTAGTCTTTCTATCACACTATAGTTGATGGCAGATATTTGATAACTATTATTGTAGATATTTGTAGTATTAAAATAGGAATAACCTAAAAAATCTAAAATAAATGTAACAATAAGAGCAGGAATAAGTACAACGTAAATTCTCGTAAATCTTTTGAGAAAATATTTCTTTAAATCTTCTTTTGTTTTTTTACTCTCAATGAATTCTGATCCAACTAAATAACCAGATAAAATAAAAAATATTATAACTGCTTCATGTCCAAAACCTGTTATAAAGTAGAATATTTTGATATAAATATTTGTATTTAGTAAATTACTATATTCAACAAACATAATTGAACGTAAATGATTAATTAAAACTAAAAATGCTGCAAACCATCTTATGAAATTTAAAAAATTTGATAATGTTAAATTTATATTCATTATTTAATTACCTTGGATAAATATATTTTTTTAGATTAAATTTGATTATAACTTTACTATAGACTAGACTACAACTTATAGTAACAATAAATACAAATAATCCAAAATAAATTGTATTTGATTTAAACATATAATTTAGTGCGTAGATAAATATTGTATGAATAGTGAAGATGACAATAGAGTTTTTACCTAGATAAATTAAATAATCATTTTTTACTTTTTTAGAAATATACAGAATCGTGAAAAAACCAGTAATCATTGCAATATCAAGTGATATAATATTATTTAAAGAACTAATATCAGGTATAACAATACTTCCTAAATTGTATACATTTCCGTATAAATACATTAGTGATATTAAAAAAAGTACAATTATATACTTTATATATTTTTCAATAGTGAATATTTTATTATTATACAAATAACTTACAATCATTCCTAGTGAAAATATATATAATGAAATAGCAAGTCCTAAAGGTAAATTCATTAGTTTTTGATTAGGTATTAATCCTAATGTTAAGTGAAAAATATACATTAAAATAAATAAGTACTTTTTATGGTTTTTGAAAAAACTATTTACTATCATAATTAAAATTAAAGTAGTTATTAAGGTAGGAAAAAACCATAAGTACATACTTCCTGTTGTTTCTCTTAAATAGTCTCTTGTCCCGAAAAATAACACTTGAATAAGGGATAAAAAACTTGTTTCACTTTTTAAAAATATTGTAAATATAACTGTATTAATAATTATAAAAATAAAAAAAGGGATATAATATCTTTTTAAAATTTTCAATAAATTTTTTTTATTTAACAAGTCATTATTAAATAAAAAAGGAATAAATAGAAATGATGAAACATGAAAAGCATAAAGTATTCCAAATGAATATCCAATCATAAGTTGATTTATATGACCTATGACAATAAAAAGAATTAATATTCCTTTAAATGAATCAAATGTATCAATTCCATATTGATCAAAACTATTAGTTTGCAATTATTTATTTACCCCACAAAAATCAAGAACATCTTTACCAAATATTCTAATACCTTTAAACTCTTTATGTCCTACTAAAAACACAATTATATCAGCATCATTTATAGCTGTTTCAAAGTCTACTATTTCAAACTCTTTATGAGAGCTGATATTTGGCTCTACTGCTAATATATCTAAGCCTTGATCTTTTAAAGTCTTTGTTATATAAAGTGCTGGTGATTCTCTTAAGTCATCGATATCAGGTTTAAATGCAAGTCCCATACAAGCTACTTTTGCTTTTTTATTATTTTTATTTTCAAACTCTAGTGCAGAGTTTTTGATCTTTTCTATTGTCCACTCAGTTTTGTGTGTATTTATCTCTCTTGCACTTCTAATAATTTTAGCATCATCTCCACCTGCATGAACAATAAACCATGGATCAACAGCAATACAATGTCCACCTACACCAGGACCAGGTCTTAGTACATTTACTCTTGGGTGTCTATTTGTTAATTCTATTAATTCCCATACATCTATATCAAATTTATCACATAGTATTGATAGTTCATTTGCAAAGGCTATATTTGTATCTCTAAAAGAGTTTTCAGTTAGTTTTGCCATTTCAGCTGTTCTTGCATCTGTTGAAAGTACTGCACCTGATACAAAAGTTTTATAAAACTCTACAGTTTTTTCTGTAGCTTCTGATGTTATACCACCTACGATTCTATCATTTTCAACTAACTCTCTCATGATATGACCAGGAAGCACTCTTTCAGGACAATGAGCGATAAACAGCTTTGAAGTATCTACATTCTGCTCTTTTAAAGTAGTCTCAACTAGTTCAGTAGTTCCAACAGGTGAAGTTGATTCTAGTATTACGATATTTCCTTCTTTTACAAAAGGAGCTATAGCTTTTGTAGCACTCTCAATATAATCGACGTTAGGAACATAACCTTGGTGAAAAGGAGTAGGAACAGCTATGATAAATACATCTGCAAAATCAGGTTTTAAATCAGCTTTTAGATTTCCACTATTTACAGCAGCTCTTACAAAAGTATCTAAATCAGGTTCTACAATATGAATCTTACCTTGGTTAATAGTATCAACTGTAGATTGTATAACATCAACTCCGTGTATTTGATATCCTCTATTTGCTAAAAGTGCAGCTGTTGGAAGTCCTATATATCCAAGTCCTATTACACATATTTTTTTTGTCATTATTTTACTTCCTTTTTTGTATTTTTTATAAATTTTACTATTCTTTCACAAGCCTTACCATCTCCATAAGGATTATGTGCTTTACTCATAGTATTGTATTCATTTTTATCATCTAAAAGCTTTTGAGCTTCTTCAATTATACTTTTAGCATTTGTTCCTACTAGTTTTACTGTTCCTGCTTCTAGTGCTTCTGGTCGCTCTGTTGTATCTCTCATCACTAGTACTGGTTTTCCTAAAGATGGTGCTTCTTCTTGTACTCCACCTGAATCAGTTATTATAAAATATGATTTATTCATTAGGTAAATAAAGCTTTCATATTGAAGTGGATCTATTAAAAATACATTTGAGACATCAGATAGTATTTCTTTTACTGGTTTTTGAACATTTGGGTTTAAGTGTACGGGATAAACAATATCAATATCAGGATTGTTTATAGCTATTGTTCTTAGTGCTTCACAGATATTTATAAAACCTTGTCCATGATTTTCTCTTCTATGTCCAGTTACTAAGATAAGTTTTTTATCTTCATTTATTTTATATTGAGTATTGATAGATGTTTCTATTTTAGTTTTTAGTTCAGTATCATTTTCTATTTTTTCTATTGCTAAAAATAGAGCATCAATTACTGTATTTCCAGTAACTATTATACTTTTACTATCTTTATTTTCTCTTTTTAGATTATCAGCACTTGTACTTGTTGGTGCAAAGTGGTAGTTTGCTAATACACCAGTTATTTGTCTATTAGCTTCTTCTGGCCAAGGAGAATAAATATCACCAGTTCTTAAACCAGCTTCTACATGTCCTACTTTTATTTTTTCATAAAAAGCTGCAAGTGAAGATGCACTTGTAGTTGTAGTATCTCCATGAACTAAAACTACATCAGGTTTAAAGTCTCTTAAAACATCTTTAAGGCCTAAAAGTACATTTGCAGTAATATCATATAAATCTTGTCCAGGTTTCATAAGATTTAAATCATAATCAGGAGTAATATCAAACATGTTAAGAACCTGATCTAGCATCTCTCTATGTTGTGCTGTTACACATACTTTTGATTGGATATTATCATCTTTTTCAAAAGCTTTTACCAAGGGTGCCATTTTGATTGCTTCTGGTCTTGTTCCGAATACTAAGAGTACTTTATTCAAATTTTTAATTCCTTGTAAATTATATAATATTATAACATATTAATTATTTATTTTTGTTTAAGTTTCTTTTTAAGAATGATTTTTCCAGCTTCAACACCAGGTTGATCATATGTATTTATCTGTACAAAAGATCCTACTACTGAAGTAAGTAGTTCATATGAGTACATTAGTTTTCCTATATTATACTCATCTTGTGCTTCTATTGTGATAACATCACATGGAATATCTTTCAAGTCTTTTATAGCTTCTACTGTTGCATCCGCTTGTTCATTTATGATATTTTTAAATTTGATATTATTTATATAGTCAAGCTCTTCAAGTCCAGGAAGTGTAACATCAGGAATAGTAAGTTCATTTTCAAAGTCTTTTACTTTGATAAATGTAACAGTTTTATCTCTTTTACCTTCCATTATTAGCTGTAAAAATGAGTGTTGATCAACAGGACCTATTAAACCTACAGGTGTAAGACCTTGTTTAGTTCCATTTACATTTATCTTTCCTAAAGACTCACCCCATAACTGAACATACCATTTATTGAAACCTTCAAGTAAAGAAGAGTAAGAAAATACTACATTTATATTAAATCTATTTTTATTTTCCACAATAAACCTAGCTTTTTCCATAATAGTCTCATAGTAATCACCTCTATTAAAATAATCATTATAGATTGTTTTACATCCACTTAAAATCATATCAATATCTAAACCCATAATAGCCATAGGAACAAGTCCTACAGTAGAAAACACTGAAAATCTTCCACCTACATTTTTTGGTATTTCAAAAGATTTCATATCATTTGCTTTTGCAAAATCATTTAGCTTACTATCATGTTCTGTTATACATACAGTATTTGATTTATCAAGTGTAGTAATAGATGATAAGTATTTTAAAATACTTACAGTCTCTATAGTAGTACCTGATTTAGAGATAACTATGAAAAGCGTATCATTTAGATTTACCTTACTTAATCTTCGCTCTAAATCCAAAGGATCAGTAGTCTCTAAAAAGTGAAGTTTTTTCATATTTTCTTTATGTTGTAAAAATTTATGAATAGCATAAGTCCCAAGACTACTTCCTCCAATACCCACTACAACTATATCTTGTTGACTTACAGTTTTTGCATATTCTTTTATATCACTTGTGTCTTGAAAAGGAAGATTATAGTAACCTCTTATTTCTTTTTCTCTTGAGATTCTATAAAAAATATCTTCATTTGATTTTATTTGGTAGAAGTTTTTTGAGTAGTCCATTATTTTTTATTTCCTTTTTGATTTATTATTTCCCAGTATCCTGTTTTGTCACTTCCAACTCTTTTAATTAATTCTAAAGTTTTAAGTTTTTGTATATATCTTTTTACTGTAGCTTTACTCTTTTTTAATTTAAAAGCTAATTCATCATAAGAAAGCTTGTTATCATCTGCTAATAACTTTACAATTTGTTTTACAGGGTCATTTACAGGGTCACTTACAGGGTCATTTACAGGGTCATCAGCTTTTAGTTTAGTATTATTTGAATAAAATATATTTTTCATATAATTATCTTTTATTAAAAAACTATCTTTATTGTAAATCTTTAAAATTCGATTCAATCCTGAACCTAAATGTTCTACTAGTTCAAGATCTTTATAAATTCTCATAATCTCTCTAGAAATTGGTTTAGAGTATCCAGAGAAAAAATCATCAA
>Ga0193956_1000398_pt1 | contig 20287 bp, 15 predicted proteins | sample BB_7_MG_FD_140358 | JGI IMG/M metagenome (GOLD analysis project Ga0193956, IMG submission 140358) | Microbial mat bacterial communities from the Broadkill River, Lewes, Delaware, United States - BB_7_MG | ecosystem: Environmental > Aquatic > Freshwater > River > Microbial mats | place: USA...
AGGTATGTTCTCAAATGAAGCAGGACTTGGTTCAGCTCCAAATGTAGCTGCAGTTGCATATGTAGGACACCCAGTTCAACAAGGTATTGTTCAATCATTCTCTGTATTTATTGACACAATTATCTTATGTTCTTGTACTGCATTTATTATTCTTTTATCTGGTGTTTATACTCCAGGACAAGAGGGTGTTCAAGGAGTTTTATTAACTCAAAATGCTTTAATTGAGCATATTGGGCCATTAGGTGGATATTTTGTAACTGTTGCATTATTTTTATTTGGTTTTTCTTCAATGATTTATAACTATTATTTAGCTGAAAATAGTTTAAACTTCTTTAGTAAAGGGAATGTTACAATTTTTAATATTTTTAGAATAGTTTGTATTTCACTTGTTATTTGGGGATCATTCCAAGATTTAGGTTCTATCTTTGCATTTGCTGATTTATCTATGGGATTATTAGCTGTTATAAATATGATTGTAATTGCACTTTTATATAAACCTGTTTTACAATTAATTAGAGGATATGAAAGACAACTTAAAGAGGGTAAAACTCCTGTTTTAAGATATAACGATTATGTAGAGTATAATTTTGATAAAGAGACATGGAAAGAGATTGTTGATAATATCAATGATAAAAAAACTAAAGAGTAAGAATTTAATTCTTACTCTTTAAGTAATATTTTGACATTATATGTTTAAAATATTTAAAAAGGGTTTTTATGTTTAATAAAGAAGGAATACCTTTTTTCACCATTCTTATGCCTTTCCTTAGCATCCTATTAGTATCTTTTCTCTCAATTTCATATTACTTCAAACTTTCAAAAAATAGTTTTGATTTAGAAATAAAAAACTATAAAGAACTTTATTTACAAAATAGTAATGACCTTAAAAAATTAGATTTATTAATTAAAGAAAAGCTATTAAATCATCAAAATAGTGAAGAAAAATTTTTAAATTTTATGGTGGTTGCAACTTTAGTTGTAGTTTTTTTTATGATATTTTTTTCATATATTATGATTTATATTGTAAAAGATGTTATAAAAAAATACAAAAGACAAGTTCAAAATAGAGAAGATGAATTAAAATCATTAAATGAAAATCTATATTTAAAAGTAGAAAGTGGTATTGAAGAGGGAAAACAAAAAGATAAAAAGATATTAGAACAAGCAAAACTTGCAAGAATTGGTTCTATGATTAGTATGATTGCACATCAATGGAGACAACCTTTAAGTGAATTATCTGGAATTTTGATGGAACTAGAAACGGCAACTAGATTTAAAAAAGCTGATGAAAAGCATATTTTTGAAGCTATTGCAAAAAGTGATAAAATGATAGAATTTATGTCAAATACCATTGATGATTTTAGAAATTTTTATAAACCTGATAAGAAAAAAGAAGAGTTTTTTGTATCAAATTCTTGTAATAATGCAATAAATATAATAGATGCAAGTCTTAGAAATTTGAATATAAAACTTAATGTAGATATTAAAAATGATAAACAAATATATGGTTATCCAACTGAATTTTCACAAGTTATTTTAAATATTTTAAGTAATGCTCAAGATATTTTAGTTGAAAAGAATATTGAAAATCCAAGAATTGATATTGATATAGATTCAAAAGGAATTTTATCAATAATTACAATAAAAGATAATGCAGGTGGAATAACAGAAAAAAACCAAGAGTTAATATTTGATCCATATTATAGTACAAAAGACTCTTCTAAAGGAACAGGTTTAGGACTATATATTTCAAAGCTTATAGTTGAACGTAATATGGGTGGTGAGTTAAGTGTTTATAATAATGCTGAAGGTGCAGTTTTCAAAATAGTAGTAGCAGGATAGAATATGCAAGAAGAATTAATAAAAGAATTAAAAGATATCTCAATATTATGTGTTGAAGATGAAGATGGAATTAGAGAGTTTGTTGTAAATACTTTAAAATATTATTTTAAAGAAGTTTATGAGGCAAAAAATGGGCAAGAAGCTTTAGAATTATATGAATACTATAAACCAAAAATTGTTTTATCAGATATTCAAATGCCAAATATGGATGGAATAGATTTAGTCAAAAAAATTAGAAAAAATGATTCAGAAACTATGATTATTATGTTAACTGCATACTCTAATGAAGAGTATTTAATGGAATTAATCAATTTAAATGTTGATCATTTTATTTTAAAACCACTAAATTCAAAGAAATTAAATGAAGCCTTACAAAAATATATTGATAAAAATTTTAGTGAAGAAATATATTTACATGTAGATTTAAAACTTGATATATTAAAAAGAGAATTGATTTATAAAAATGATGAAATCATAACACTTAGAAAAAGAGAAAAAGATTTTTTATATCTTTTATATAAAAATAAAGATTCTATAGTTAATTATAACCAAATTGAGATAGAATTGTGGCAGGATAAGTTTATGACTGATCATGCTTTAAAGTCCTTTATAAAGGAACTAAGACATAAGCTTCCTATTAATATAATAAAAAATGTTCCCCAAGAAGGATATAAATTAGAAAAGTAGAAAAAGCACACTTTTAGCATACTTTTTTTCAATAATATTTTAAAAATATAGCAAATTAAAAATAAGAGGACATATGGAAAATTTATATAGAATAGAAAAAGATTTTTTAGGTGAAAAAGAGATACCAAAAGATGCATATTATGGTATTCAGACTCTAAGAGCAAAAGAGAATTTTAATATCACAAAAACTGATATCTCTTTGTTCCCAAATTTTATTAAGTCTCTTGCAAAAGTTAAAAAAGCTTGTGCATTAGCTAATTTTGAATTAGGTGATCTAAGTGAAATGCAAAAAAATGCAATTTCACAAGCTTGTGATGAAATTATAGATGGGCAATTTCATGATCAGTTTATTGTTGACCCAATTCAAGGTGGAGCTGGAACTTCAACAAATATGAATGCAAATGAAGTAATCGCAAATAGAGCTTTAGAAATCTTAGGAGAATCTAGAAGTTCTTATGGGGTTATTCATCCAAATAATCATGTAAATATGAGTCAATCTACAAATGACGTTTACCCAACAGCTATTAAAATCACTTTATTTGAGTTGATTTTTAAATTAAAAGATTCATTAAGATATTTAAGAGATTGTTTTGAAGAAAAAGCAGTTGAATTTGAAAATGTATTAAAAATGGGAAGAACACAACTTCAAGATGCTGTTCCTATGACATTAGGACAAGAGTTTAAAACTTATGCAGTTATGATTGATGAAGATATCTTTAGATTAAGAGAAGCACAACAATTCTTAAAAGAGTTAAATATTGGAGCAACTGCAATTGGTACGGGAATCAATACAAAAGATGACTATCAAGAATTAGCAATAAAATATATTCAAGCAGTAACAGGAACTGATTTTGTAAATGCTGGAGATTTAATCGAAGCTACACAAGATACTGGAGTTTTTGTACATATCTCTGGAATTTTAAAAAGAGTAGTTATCAAAGTATCTAAAATTTGTAATGACTTAAGACTTTTAAGTTCAGGACCACGTGCAGGATTAAATGAAATAAATCTTCCAGCACTACAACCTGGAAGTTCTATTATGCCAGGAAAAGTAAATCCAGTAATTCCAGAAGTTGTAAATCAAGTTGCCTTTGATGTAATTGGAGCTGATGCTACTATTTCTATTGCTTGTCAAGGTGGACAATTACAATTAAATGTATTTGAACCAATTATTGCATATAAATTATTTACATCAATAAATATGATGAGAAGATCATTTTATACTTTAGGTAAAAAATGTGTAAGAGGAATCACTGCAAATGAAGAAGTTTGTCGAAACAATGTTTTAAATTCAATTGGAATTGTAACTTACTTAAATCCTTTATTTGGATATGAAAAATGTTCAGCACTTGCTAAAGAAGCAATGGCAACAAACAAAAGAGTATATGACATTATCTTAGAACAAAATCTTCTTACTCAAGAAGAATTAGATAATTTCTTACAACCAAAAAATATGATGAAAAAGAAAAAGATTTAAAAAGGTAGATATATGAAAATAACAGTTTTAAATACAGGTGGAACTTTTAATAAAAGATATAACCCAATCAAAGGTCAACTTGAAGTTCCAACTGATAGCATAGCCTTAGATAAAATAGTTGAAAATTGTCACAATGTAGAGTTTGATATAAGAAATATAGTTTCAAAAGATAGTTTAGATTTTACAGATGCTGATAGACAATTGATTTTAGAGAATATTCAAAATAGTACAAGTGATAAAATTATCATTATTCATGGGACAGATACGGTTGATTTAACATCAAAATTTATAGATGGTAAAATTGAAGGTAAAAAAATAGTTTTTACTGGAGCAATGGTTCCTATGAGTATTGATAAAGTTGAAGCAACTATGAATTTTTCTCAAGCCATTGGATTTTTAAATGCAGCTATTGAAAATGGTATTTATTTATCTATGCACGGTGTTGTTGTATCTCACAAGAATCTAAAAAAAGATAGAAGCGTAGGTAAGTTTTTAATCAACGAATAATAAGAGAGATCTTCTCTTATTATTTTTATTGTAAAATTATATTTTTAAGCTATAATTATTAAATTGACATTTAAAAATAATTTTTTAATGTTGTATTTTACATAAGGATTATAAATGCTTAAGAATTATTCTTTAAAAATAAAACTCATAGTAGTTATAATAATTGCATTGATATCTTTATCAACAATTATCTCAATTCAGTCTATAAATAAATCTTCAGATGCATTGTTAAAATCTAAATTTGAGGAGCTAAAAGCTATTCAAGTTACAAAAGAACAAGAAATATTACATTATTTTGATTCTTTAAAAGGTTTATTGATATCTTTATCTAGTCATCAAGGGACAAAAGAAGCATTTTTATCTTTTCAAAAAGGTTTTTATAACTTAGAAAATGAAGTTGACTTAGATATTACTAGTATTAAGAATGATTTAAAAAAGGATTTCGCTTCTAATTATTTAGATTCAGTAAATTATAATGTTCCAAATTCTGAAAAAAGAAAAGATACTGAACTTTATCTTCCCAAAAATCAAAATTCGCTAATAGCACAATATATTTTTATTACAGATAATAATGAAAAAATAGGAGAAAAGAACAATTTATTATTTAATGATAAATATTCAAATAGTTCTTATATGCAAGCTCATAAAAAATATCACAATTCTTTTGATACTTTTTTAAAATCATTTGAATTATATGATATTTTTATGGTTGATTTAGATGGAAATTTAATATATACAGATTTCAAAGAAAAAGATTATGCGACAAATTTAATTAATGGTATTTATTCAAATACAGGTATTGGTCAAGCTTTCAAATTAGCTTTAGATAAAAATGAAGGAGAAGTGGCTTTTTCAGATTTTGCTCCTTATGAACCTAGTTACAACTCTTACGCTTCTTTTATTGCAACCCCTATATTTATAGATGGAGTAAAAAAAGGTGTTATGATATTTCAAATGCCAGTTGACAGAATAAATTCAATTATGCAGTTTGATGGAAAATTTGAAGAAGCAGGATTAGGTAATACAGGAGAGTGTTATTTAGTTGGTAGTGATTTTAAAATGAGAAGTAATTCTAGATTTCAAAAACAAATATCAGAAGAAGTAGTTCAAGAGTTAGGTTCTACAATTGGTGTCTTAGAGGTTAAAACTTCTAGTAGTGTATCAGCTTTTAATAAAGGCAAAAGAGGCGAAGATATTATTTTGAATAATCAAAATAAAAAAGTTTTAAGTGTATTTAATAAAATAGATATATATAAGCAATCATCTTGGGCTGTAATTGCAGAGATAGAGGAAGATGAAGCTTTGGAAAGTGCTTATGATTTAAAAAATACTATAATCATTCTTTCTCTAGCTGTAGTTTTGATAGTGATTATATTTTTAACGATTTTTATAAATAAACAAGTATTAAATCCTCTGGATAAATTTAAATTAGACTTATTGACTTTTTTCTCTTTTTTAAATAGAGAAACTAATACTGTAAAATTACTTGATGATAGTTCAAAAGATGAATTTGGTGAAATGGCAAAAGTTGTAAATGAAAATATAATTAAAACTCAAAAATTAATTGAAAATGATGAACGATTAATTGAAAGTGCTAAAAAAGTTATGACTAGAGTTAATAATGGATGGTATAGTGAACTTATAGAAGAACATACTACAAATAAATCTTTAGAAGAGTTTAAAGATAATGTAAATAATATGATTGAAAATACAAAAAATAGATTTGTTCATGTAAATAAAATTTTAGATTCTTATTCAAAAAATGATTATAAAGATAGATTAACTTTAAATGAAAATGATGAAAAAGGTGGAGTTTTTGAGACATTAATTTTAGGTGTTAATTCTTTACAAGAAACAATTACAGAGTTATTAATTGAGAATAAATCAAATGGTTTAACACTAGATAAGAGTTCTGAATTATTGTTACAAAATGTAGATAAATTAAATCAAAGTTCAAATCAAGCAGCAGCTTCATTAGAAGAAACATCGGCTACGTTAGAACAAATCACAAGTAAAATAAGAAGTGATACTCAAAATGTTAGTAAAATGGCTCAATTTTCAAATAGTGTTACTAAATCTGCAAATGATGGACAGAAACTTGCAAATGAAACAACACAAGCTATGGAAGAGATTAATACTCAAGTAGATTCAATAAATGAAGCAATTACAATAATTGATCAAATTGCATTTCAAACAAATATTTTATCACTTAATGCAGCCGTTGAAGCAGCAACTGCTGGTGAGGCTGGTAAAGGATTTGCCGTAGTTGCTCAGGAGGTTAGAAATCTAGCTTCAAGAAGTGCTGAAGCTGCAAAAGAGATAAAAGATATTGTTGAAAATGCAAAATTTAAAGCCAATGAGGGTAAAGATATTGCAAATAATATGATAAACGGATTTAGAGATTTAAATCAAAATATTTCAGAAACAATAAATTTAATAAATGGTTTGGATGCATCGAGTAAAGAACAACTTACTGGAATTGAGCAAATAAATGATTCTGTTGCTCAACTTGATAGACAAACACAACAAAATGCAGCAATTGCTTCTGAAACTTATGATATTGCACATATAACAGATGATATTGCTAAACTTGTAATAAATAATGTAAACTCAAAAGAGTTTATTGGAAAAGATAATGTTCAAGCACAAGATATTAAATTAAAGAATAAGTCTCACTAAATTTTAATCCTCGAAGTTTCAATATGCTATTATATTGAAACAATTTTGAAACAAAGAAAATCTTTGTTTCACATAGGAATATAGATGCTTTCTAGAAATAAGAAAAAATATAGTTTAACAGATATTCAAAATCTTTTTTCTAGAATTCCTATCGTTTTTATTATGCTACTAGCTTCTCTTTTATTAATTATTGCATATTTTATTTTAGATGCAAAAAAAAACAGAAAAATAGATCTTATTAAACAAAAATATCTTTTACAATATGAATTTGATAAAAAAGTAGAATTAAATAAATTTATAAATAAAGTTAAAAAAAGAGTTGATGGAACTTTTTTAAATGAAGAAAAAATTATAAAAGAGGCAACCTACAAAGCTATAGGATATATTCAATCAAATTCATTTAGAAATTTTGATGAAATAAGAAAGTATCTAAAATCAATTGAAGAAAAATATAATATAGAGTTTGTAATTTTTAAAGAGAAAAATTTAGATATATTGCATGGTAAAGAGTCTATTTCATATTTAAAAAATCTTATATTTAATTCATCTATTACCTCAAATGCACAAGAGCTTACATTAAAATATATCTACTCACAAGGTAAAAATAATCTTCAATATTGGAATGATGATTTAAAAAGAACGGTAAGACTTAGCTTTTTTGATGAATTATCTCTAAATAATGATACATATTATGTAGGAGCTTTTTCTACAATAAGTTCTATTAAAGAGATTACTAAAAGTAGTATTATTGATATTATAAATAGTTTTGAATCACAAATTTGGTTTTATGATTTAATTAGTAAAAAGGTTTATAATTATAACAACGAAGGTGATACTTTTTTAGCTAATAATTTATTAAAAACAGAAAACAAAAATAAATCTTTTGAAATACTAAAATACTATTCAAAGGAGTTTGAATATAACAAAGATTATAAAAACTATACTCATTTTTATAACAAATACAATTTTTTAGTTGTAAATTTTTATGATAAAAATGTAGTAGAAAATAGAATAAGAAATTTAGTAAATGATATAAAAAAAGAGAATATAAATATCTTCTCTCAAGTATTTATTTATATTTTAGTTGTTACTACAATTTTGATTTTATTTACTTTTATATTTAGTAGTTTTATTAAAAATATTATTACAGAATATAATGATGAATTACAAAACAAAACAAAATCCTTAGAGCATTGGAAAAAGAGGTTTGAACTTGCTATTATTGCTTCAAATGATGGATTATGGGATATTGATTTTAAAACAAATAAAATTTATTTCTCAGATAAATGGCTTGATATGTTTGGTTATGAAAAAGATGAAATTTTAACTTTTTCAAATTGGATGGGATTAATTCATCCAGAAGATAAATCAAATGTTGAAAATCTTTTTAGTCAAATTTTTTCAAAAGTAGATGATACAATAATTTGTGAGTATAGATTAAAAACAAAAAATGATGGTTTTAAATGGGTTCTTGCAAGGGGAAAATCATTCCCTGATGAAGAAGGAAATCTTGATAGGATGCTTATGATGTCAATGGATATTGATAAAAGTAAGAGATTAAAAAAAGAATTATTGGATGTTGAACTACTTGTTGAAGATGGAAAAATTGTAATTTTTAAATTAAACAATGATGAAAAATTATCAGTAAAATTCATTTCAAATAGTATTAAAAATTATGGTTTTACAAAAAAAGAGTTTGAAAACAATGAAATAAGTTTTATTGATTTGATTTATAAAGAAGATATTAACACTGTAAAAGCAGCTATGAATGCAGCTTTAAAAAAAGATTTACACTATTTTACTTTTGTATGTAGAGTTTTAAATGCAGCGGATGAAATAAGATGGATATCTTGTAGAACAATATTAATCAAGAATTACACAGGTGAGGTTATAAATTTCTATGGTTATATAAATGATATTACTAAAATTAAAGTAAGTGAAGAAGAGTTAAAATTAAAAGTTGAAGAAGAGTTAAATAAAAATAGACAAAAAGATAGAATATTAATACAACAAAGTAAATTAGCAGCAATGGGTGAAATGCTAGGAAATATTGCACATCAATGGAGACAACCTTTAAATAACATATCTTTAATACTACAGTTTCTAAGAGATAATTATAATAATAAAGATGTAAGTAGTGAAAAGCTTGATAAATTTATGAATAAAGCAAATAAACATATAGAATATATGAGTGATACAATTGATGATTTTAGAAACTTTTATAAACCTTCAAAAACACAAAATAAATTTGATGTAAAAGAGTGTATAAATTCACTTTTAGATATGTTTAGAAATCAATATGAAAATATAAAAATAGATATTGAGTGTATTGATATTACAATTAACAATTTTGAAAATGAGCTAAAACAAGCTATATTAAATATTTTAAATAATGCAAAAGATGCAATAAATGAAAAAAAAGAGAATGAAAAATTTGATGCTAAAATTGATATTAAAGTATTTATTGAAGATGAAAAATTAAAAATATCAATTTTTAATAATGGTGGAAATATCAGTGATGAAATAATAGATAGAATTTTTGAACCATACTTTACAACAAAGTTTGAAAGTCAAGGTACAGGAATAGGTTTATATATGACAAAATCTATTATTGAAACAAATATGAAAGGGAATTTAGAAGTTAAAAATATAGAAGATGGTGTAGAGTTTATCATCACTTTAAATATTTGATTTATAGGAATTATTATGAGTGAAATTATTACAAGAGTATTATTAGTAGAGGATGAAGAAGATGCAAGAGAGATATTAAGTTTCTATCTTGACACAATTTTTGATGAAGTACAAATAGCCTGTGATGGAGAAGAAGGTTTAGTTTTATATAAAGAAGCTTATGAGAAAAACAGGGCTTTTGATTTGGTTTTAACAGATATAAAAATGCCAAATATAGATGGATTAACTATGATTGAAGAGATTACAAAAATAAATGATGAGCAAAAATTTATTATAGTGTCAGCCTATAAGGATGAAGAATACTTATTTAAATCAATAAATCTAAATGTAATAAGCTATTTTGTGAAACCCCTTGAAGTTAAGAATATAATGGAGCTTCTAAAAAAAGTAAAAGCAAAAGTTTTAGAAGATAAAAATAAGATTTTATTAAATAGCGTAAAAGTTGAAGAAAAAATAAGATTAAATAAAACATATTTTTTTAATACAAGTACAAATTTACTTTATAAAAATGAGGATGAACTTATTGATTTATCAAAAAAAGAGACTCTTCTTGTTCAAGCATTAATTAGTAATATTAAAGAAATAAAAACAAAAGAGTATCTAAAAGAGTTTATATGGAATGATATAAATACTTCTGATGCAACACTTAGAACAGTAATAAAAAGAGTAAAAGATAAAATCGAAGATGATGATTTTATAGTTTCAAAAAAAGGATTAGGATACATCGTTGAATAAATTAATTACAAAACTACACTCAATATCACTTTACCCTTTGGTATTGATCTTTTCATATACATTAAAGGGTAAAAAGACAAATTATAAAAATTACTTTTGTGAAGATACAAAAGATTTTGAAAAACTTTGTTTATTAAAAGTAAAATGTGAAAATTACAGTTTTTTTGAGAAAATAAGACTATTTTTTGATAAAAAATCTGAATTGTATGACAAAACTTTAGTTTCTTTTGATCTTGATATTTCTACAAAACCTGAAGAAAATAAATATTTTTTATTTGATTTTTTTAAAATCTTAAATATTTTTCATTCATTATCAATGTTAAGTTCACGAATTCCAAATGAGAATATATATGTATCTTTAGATTTTGAAAAACAAAGAGTTGATGATTTAAAAATAAATCATTTATTAAGATACTCACTTTTAACTTTTGCTTCAAGAAAAGTTGATAAGTTGATTTTAGATAAAAGTTTGTTAAAGGATGAAAAAAGTTTATTAGCCTATGAAACTATGATTTCATATTTAGATAATACGACAATTGAAAACTTTACTCATTCTGGAAATTTATATGTTATAACTTGTAAAAAAGATAAAAAGAAATTTGATATTGTTTGGTCATCAAAAGAAGATATTGAGCTAACAGATTTTAATAAAGTATATGACAAATTTGGAAATCAATTAACAAAAAATATAAAAATCACTACAAGTCCTATCTATGCTTATCATTAAAAGTTTCAAAAAAATAGAAATATATACTAAAATTATAAAACATAAATTCCATAAATTGGGTATTTTATAATAAATTTATAAATTTGAAACAATTTTGAAACAATTTTGTTTCATTTTGTGTTATACTTTCTTTAGACAAAAACTAAGGAGAGAGATTATGTCAAAATTATTAGGATTAAAAAAACTGTTTTTAGCTTCAGTTATTACTGCTACAGCACTAACAACTGTAAATGCTGAAACAAAATATGTAATTGCAACAGCAAGTACAGGTGGGACTTATTATCCAGTTGGTGTTGGTATTGCTACAATCGCTTCAATTAAGTTAGCAAAAGACAATAAAACAACTTTTTCTGCAATTACAAGTGCGGGAAGCAATGAAAATGTTGATATGTTAGGAAAAGGTGAAGTTAACTTTGCTATTTTACAAGGACTTTTTGGTTCTATGGCATGGCAAGGTAAAGCAAAATATGAAGGTAATGCCCAAAAAAATCTAAGATCTATTTCAATGTTATGGCAAAATGTTGAGCAATTTACAGTTAAAAAAGATTATGCAAAAACTGGAAATATCAAAGATTTAAAAAACCTTTATGGTGAAAGATTCTCTATTGGTGGGAGAAGTTCAGGTTCTAGAGTTTCTTCAGAAGTTATTATGGATTCCCTTGGAATTGATTATAATAAAATGGATATCCAATATTTAGGATATAGCCCAAGTTCAACTGCACTTCAAGATGGAAAAATTGATGGTATGACAACTCCATCGGGGCCTCCAACATCGGCTGTTACTAATGCTTTTGCATCAATCGGAAATGACAAAATAAAAGTTTTAGATTTTAATGAAAAAGACTTAGAAGCAATTAATGCTAATTATCCAGTTTGGACACCATTTAATATCAAAGCAGGAACTTATCCTGGGCAAGATAAAGATATAAATACTATTGCACAACCAAATTTACTAGTTGTAACAAAAGATACTCCTGAAGAAACAGTTTATTTACTAACAAAAACAATTTATGAAAATTTACCATTTTTAAATTCTGTTCATAAGGCTACAAAAGCAATGTCTTTAGAAAAAGCAATTGCAGGTCTTCCTATGCCTTTACATAAAGGTGCGGCAAAATACTATAGAGAACAAGGTATAAAAATACCAGCTGCTTTAGAAGAGAAATAATATAAAAAAAGAGTAGAGATACTCTTTTTTTATGAAAGGAATAAAAAATGATAAAAATAAAATACTTTAAAGAGATAACATTTGTATATGCAATACTAATTTCATTGTTCCATTTTGGAGTTAATATTTGGGGTGGTATTAGTGATTTATGGTTTAACTCAGCTCACTTTGCACTACTTGCATCACTTGGGTTTCTAACTTATGAATCAGTGAAAAATGATAATGAAATTAGTATCTTAAACCTTATATTTGCCATACTTTCAATTAGTACTTTTGTATATATGGTTTTATTTGAAGAGTCACTTTATGCTGTGGCAAATTCTCAAATGAGAACAAGCGATATAATTGTAGCTTCAATGACAATTATTTTAGCACTAATATTAGTAAAAAAATCAACTGGATATATAATCCCAGGAATCATAATCTTATGTATCTCATATTTATTATTTCTAGGACAACATTTAGAAGGAATTTTCGCTTTTGGTGGGATGAGTGTTGATAGATTTTTATATAGAATGTTTTATACAAATGAAGGATTATTTGGACCAATTGCAACTATATCTTCAACATATGTATTTATGTTTATACTTTTTGCAGCCTTTTTATTAAAATCAGGTGCAGGAGATTTTATAGTTGATGTTTCAAGTGCCGTTGCTGGTAAATATACTGGAGGAACTGGACATGTGGCTGTATTTTCATCTGCTTTAATGGGAACGATTTCAGGAAGTGCAGTTGCAAATACAGTTTCAACTGGATCTATTACCATTCCTATGATGAAAAAAGCAGGTTTCAAAGGCACTTTTGCAGCAGCAGTTGAAGCAGCAGCAAGTACAGGAGGACAAATTATGCCTCCAATTATGGGAGCAGGGGCTTTTATCATGGCTCAAATGACTCATATCCCTTTTGTAACTATTGTTACTGTTTCTATATTGCCTGCAATTTTATATTTTGCTTCTATTAGTTTTTATATAAATATCCATGCAAAAGAGAATAATATTAAAGGGGAAAAATCAGATATTAAAATTCTTCCACTTTTAAGAGAAGGTTTTCATTTTGTGATTCCTCTTTCGACTTTAGTTGGTCTATTAATTTATGGTTTTTCACCAACTTATTCAGCTGGTATTGCAATTATCACAATTATTCTTTCTTCATATTTAACAAAAAATAAAAGAATGGGAATAAAAGAGATTTTAGAAGCTTTGGCTTTAGGAAGTCAAAATATGATTGTAACTGGTGTTTTATTAATTGCCGTTGGTGTTATTGTTGGTATTATTAATATCTCAGGAATTGGTATTACTTTTTCACAGCTTATTATGCAATGGTCAGGAAACTCTTTATTACTTGCTATCTTTTTAGTTGCAGTTGCATCTTTAATATTAGGAATGGGATTACCTGTAACGGCATCTTATGTTGTATTATCAGTGCTTTCAGCCCCTGCTTTAGTTGGATTAATGTTAAGCCCAGAAATGGCAGCACTTGTAAATGCAGGTATTGAACTTCCTGAGGTTGCTATGTATTTACTTTCTGCACACTTGATAATATTTTGGCTTTCTCAAGATTCTAATCTTACTCCACCTGTTTGTTTAGCAGCTTTTGCAGCAGCTGCAATTGCTAAAACTCCACCGATGGAAACAGGACTTGTATCTTGGAAAGTTGGTAAGGGAATGTACATTATTCCATTATTATTTGCTTTTACTCCTTTGATAAATGGTTCTTGGCTTGAGCGATTTGAAGTATTTGGTTTTGCATTTTTTGGAATTATGAGCTTTTCTATAGTAATGGAAGGCTTCTGGGATAAGAAAATGAGTATTTTAGAAAGAGTTGTTTTTGCAGTTGCTGCAATATTATTATTAACTCCTGATAGTGCTTTTAAAATTGAGACTTATTTTGGTATAGTTCAAAATACGCATATAATAGGGTTTGGAATATTTGCCGTTTCTATGATTATGCATAAATTATTATTTAAAGAGGGAAAAGAATATGCAAGGGTTAATTAAAACTTTAGAGAATAGTGGATTTGAAGTTCATTTTGTAGCAAATAAGCAAGAAGCCTTTGAATTATCAAAAACATTTATAAAGTCAGGAATGAAAATTGGTCTTGGAGGAAGTGTTAGTGTTGGCGAAATTGGATTATTAGACTATTTGATAAATAAAGATGATATTACACTTTATAACCAATATGAAGTTGGTATTACTATGGAGGAGAATACAGAAAGAAGAAGACAAGGTTTAGTTTCTGATATTTTTGTAACTGGAACAAATGCAATTACAAAAGATGGAAAATTAGTAAACGCAGATGGAAGTGGGAATAGGGTTGCAGCATTTTCTTTTGGACCTAAAAAAATCTTAGTAGTTGCAGGAATAAATAAAATAGTAGATAGCGTAGAAGATGGTTTTAAAAGAATTATGGAAGTAGCAGCTGTTAAAAATATAAATAGAATGAATGCAAAAGCTATTGAAATGGGAAAAGAACCAAGACACAATCTTGATAATATCGCAAATAAATTTTCATGGGTAAAAGCCGATGAAAAAGGTAGAATCATAATAATTTTAGTTGATGAAGAGTTAGGATATTAATGTACGATTATTTAATTATTGGTGCTGGAATTATTGGTTTAAATATTGCAAAAAATTTAAAAGAAAGATTCCCTGATGCACAAATTTTAGTAATGGAAAAAGAAAAAGAGGTTGCTATGCATAGTAGTGGAAGAAACTCAGGTGTTTTACACGCTGGCTTTTACTATGGTGCAGATTCTTTAAAGGCTAAGTTTACAAAAGAGGGGAACTTGGCTTTAAAAGAGTTTTGTAAACAAAGAAATTTAAAAATAAACGAGTGTCAAAAAGTTGTAGTTGCAATTGATGATAAAGAGGTAGAGGGATTAGAAGAGCTGAAAAGAAGAGGAGAAATAAATGGTGTTGAACTTATTTGGCTAGATGAAAAAGCTCTTGAAGATTTATATCCAAATATTAAGACTCATAAAAAAGCACTTTTATGTCCAAGTACTGCAACTGTAAATCCAAAGGAAGTTACAAAAGAATTTGCAAAAGTGATTGAAGAATTGGGTGTTGAACTTATTTTAGATTGTAAATATATAAAATCAAGTGGAAATATAATAACAACTTCAAAAGGTGTTTATTCTGCAAAAAAAGTGATAAATTGTGCTGGTTTATATGCTGATAATATTGCAAAAGATTTCGGATTTAGTAAAGATTATGTAATTATTCCATTTAAAGGAATTTATTTAAAAGATAAGCACAATGTCTCAAATCTTACCACAAATGTTTATCCAGTTCCAAATCTTGATAACCCATTTTTAGGAGTGCATTATACTTTAACAGTTGATAATGAAAGCAAAATTGGACCAACAGCAATTCCAGCTTTTTGGAGAGAAAACTACAATGGATTTGATAATTTTTCTTTAAAAGAGTTTTTACAGATAATTTTTTATGAAACTAAGCTTTTTATAAAAGATGCTTTTGGATTTAGAAGTTTAGCTTTTAGTGAAATAAAAAAATATAATTTAAGATATTTAAAAGGCTTAGCAACTAAACTTACTAAGAAGATGAATCATGATGGATACAATTCTTGGAGTACTCCTGGTATTCGAGCTCAACTTTTAAATAAAAATACATTAGAGTTAGTTCAAGATTTTGTAGTTGAATCTGATAAGAATTCTATACATGTATTAAATGCCGTAAGTCCTGCTTTTACATCTTCAATACCTTTCGCAAATTGGGTAGTAGAAGAGCATATCTTAAAATAATTGATTTTACAAGTTCTTCTTTTAAATATTTAATATAATATAATATCTAATATTATAAAAATAAAAAAAGAAGTTCTCATGAATTTGAAAAATGAAAAGAAATTGCTATTTTTAATTAGATATTTAATTTCAATTTTAATTATATTACTAGCTATTTTCATCACAACATTTTTATATATAGAAAATAAAAATACTTTTGAAGAAATAAAAAAAATTACAGAAGAAAAGTTTATCAATGATAAAAAAGAGTATATAAAAGAACAAATTAACAATTTATATGACTATATTTTATTAGAGCAAAAAGATACAGAAGAAAAATTAAGAAAGAGCCTTAAATCAAGAGTTTATGAAGCTCATTTAATTATTTCAAAACTAAATGATAAATACAAAGATACCCATACAAAAGAACAAATTACAGATATGGTTAGAACTGTTATTAAAGATATTCGTTTTAACAATAATCGAGGATACTATTTTATATATGATAAAAATGGGAAAAGTGTGATTCATTCTTTACTTCCAAATTTAGAAGGAAAATATATATTAAATGAGAGATTGAAATTACTTGAAAATGATACAGAAGCCTACCAAGAATGGTATTGGCGTAAATCTCAAAATGATATAAATGAATATAAAAAAATAGGTTTTATCAAAAATATTTATGAAATGGATTGGATAGTTGGAACTGGTGAATATATCGAATCTTTTATTCAAGATATTCAAAAAGAAGTTTTATCTCAAATAAACAAATTAAAATTTGGTACAAATAGCTATTTTATAGTAACCGATAAAAACAACAATTATCTTAGTCATATAAATAAAGATTTAATTGGTAAAAATGCTTTTGAAAAAATTAAAAATGTTAGTGATAAAAATAATTTAGAACAAATTAGTAATACAATAGAACAAGGTAGTGGTTTTGTTTCTTTAGAATTTTACAAACCTAATTCTACTATCAAAAGTTACAAAATAATCTATCTTAAAAAAATACCAAAATGGGATTGGATTATTAGTACTGGTTTTTATATGGATGATATAAATACTGTAATAGATAAAGAAAAAGAGACTTTAACTTTAAAATTTGAAGAAAATATAAAAAAATTAGTCATCATTTCATTTTTTTTAACACTTATTCTATTAAGTATTTCTTTTTATCTTTCTTTTTTAATTGAAAGAGAATTTAAAAAATACAAAAACAGTATTGAGCTTTATATTAGTGAAAATAAAAAACAATATGAAGTTTTATCTCAAAAAAGTAAATTAATAGCAATGGGTGAGATGATTGAAAATATTGCTCATCAGTGGAGACAACCTTTATCTTTGATTACTACACAAGCAAGTGGTGTTAAAATTCAAAAAGAGATGGATACTTTAATTGATGAGAATCTGATTAAATCAATGGATTCGATTACTAATACTGCAAATTATCTAAGTGATACAATAGACGATTTTAAAGATTTTTTTAGGCTTGATAAAGAGAAAAAAGTTTTTAAATTAAAAAATTTAGTAGAAAAGGCTTTTAGTCTTTTATCATCTGAAATAAAAAATAAAAATATAGTTGTGATAGAAAATCTTAGTGATATAAGTGTAAATAGTTATAAAAGAGAAATTGTACAAGTATTATTAAATATCTTAAGAAATGCTATAGATGCTGTATGTTTAGTAGAAGGGAAGAAATACATATTTATAGATATTTTAAGGGAAGAAGATAGAACAGTTTTAAAAATTAAAGATAATGCTGGTGGAATTCCTGATGAAATTATGGAACGAATATTTGAACCATACTTTACAACAAAACACAAAAGTCAAGGTACGGGTATTGGCTTATATATGTCAAAAGAAATTATATCTAGGCATATATTAGGTGAATTAAGTGTTGAGAATATAACTTATGAATTTCAAGGAGAAACATTTACAGGAGCAAATTTTGTGATAAGTTTCCCTATTGATAAGTAGTATTTTTAATGAGTAATTTTTATCAAAATAGATTAATATGTTTATTTAAAAGTAAAATAACTTTGTTTTAGATAAAATGGCCAAAAATTAAATAAATTAGGAAATATTATCATGGCAATTTATACATGTGGACACACAACTCCTGATTCAGATTCTATCTGCTCAGCGATTTCATTAGGATATTTATTAAATAAAATTGGAAGAGAAGCAATTCCAGCAAGACAAGGACCAGTTTCTCCAGAGACTCAATTTATCTTAGATAGATTTGGTTTTGAAGCACCATTGTTAAAAACTGAATTTGCAGGTGAAGAACTTTTTATTACTGATTATTCAGACTTAGGACAAGCTCCAAAAGATGTTTTAGAAGCAACAGTTGTTGGTATTGTTGATCACCATAAATTAGGAGATATCACAACTTCTGCACCTTTAGAGTGTTGGATAAGACCAGTTGGTTGTACAAATACAATCGTAAAAGAGATGTATGATTATCATAAAGTAGAAATTCCTGCTAATATTGCTGGAATTATGATGTGTGCGATTTTATCAGATACAGTAATTTTCAAATCACCAACTTGTACTGAAGTTGATATTAAAGCTGTTAGAGAATTAGCTGAAATTGCTGGTGTAGAAGATTTTGGTGCATTAGGAATGGAAATGTTTACAGTTAAATCGGCTGTTTCAGGGGTTCCTGTTAGAGATTTAATTTTAAGAGATTATAAACCATTTGATATGCATGGAAATGATGTTGGAATTGGACAACTTGAAGTTATTGATTTAGCTATTTTTGATGATATAAAAGATGAATTACAAGCTGATTTAGATAAATTAAGAGAAGAAAATAAACTTCATACAGCTTGTTTAATTTTAACAGATATTATGAAAGAAGGTTCAGAAGTATTAGTATCTTCAACTGATGCCTCAATTTTCGAAAAAGCATTTGATGTAAAACTTGAAAATGGAAAAGTTTGGTTAGATGGTTGTTTATCAAGAAAAAAACAAATCATTCCTTTCTTACAACCTGCGTTTGCATAACTTTAATATTCAAACTACCAAGTTTATTCTTGGATAGTTTGAATTCTTTTTTACTTTACTTATCCAAATTTTCAAAAGAATTATATTTACTATTTTCAATCATAAAAAATAAGATTTTAATAAATTTAAAATATTAAACTAAGTCAAATAAAATCTAAAAGATAGTATTCTGAGTGGTTGAAAAAATATTATTAAAGGATATAAAATGAAACACGAATTAATGACTTTACCATACGCTTTAGATGCCTTAGAACCACTTATGTCAAAAGAGACTTTAGAATTCCATTATGGAAAACATCACCAAACTTATGTAAATAACTTAAATAATTTAATCACTGGTACAAAATTTGAAGATTCAACTTTGGTTGAAATTATTTTAGAATCAGATGGAGGACTTTTTAACAACTCAGCTCAAGTTTATAACCATGATTTTTTCTGGAATGGTTTAACACCAAATCAAGGTGCAATTCCTTCAAAAGTTGAAGAAGCTTTAGTTAAAAATTTTGGTTCAGTTGATGAGTTTAAAAAAGAGTTTACAACAAAAGCTATTGGACAATTTGGTTCAGGTTGGGCTTGGTTAGTTCAAGATGAAAACCAAAACTTAAAAATAGTTACAACATCAAATGCAGCAAATCCATTAACAGACAATCTAAACCCTATTTTAGTATGTGATGTTTGGGAACACGCTTATTATATTGATGTTAGAAATGCAAGACCAGCTTATTTAGAAAATTTCTGGAAACTTGTAAACTGGGATTTTGTAGCAGAAAACTTAGGATAAAAAATAAAAGAGTATGAGCTTTCATACTCTTTTTAGCTTATAAATGAAATCAAATATATTTAAAAATGATAAATTAAACTTTATAGAACTACTATATTTAGAAGATGTAACTCCATGTTCTAAAAATCATACCCATGAAGAATTAACAATATTTGCCATAAAAAAAGGCTCATTAAATCTGATTTTTAATGACACTTCATTTGAATTTTCACCAGATGAAATAGTTATTATAAACAACAAT
>Ga0193956_1000399_pt1 | contig 20261 bp, 16 predicted proteins | sample BB_7_MG_FD_140358 | JGI IMG/M metagenome (GOLD analysis project Ga0193956, IMG submission 140358) | Microbial mat bacterial communities from the Broadkill River, Lewes, Delaware, United States - BB_7_MG | ecosystem: Environmental > Aquatic > Freshwater > River > Microbial mats | place: USA...
AACCATATCACTTATGGTAATAACTGGAAATTTTAATCTTAAAGGTTCTTTTTCACCGTTGCTCATTGGTCCAGTTGATCCAAAACAACTACCAAGGACATTGACACATATTACAAAGTACTTCGTAGTATCTACTATCTTTTCATCACCTATAAGAGGATTCCACCAGCCATATTTTTTATCGCCTTCATATCGACCAGCAGCATGATGACTACCAGTTAAAGCATGAAAAACTACAATAGCATTGGATTTATCTTCATTTAACTCACCATATGTTTCATAAGCAAGTTTAAATGAATCAAGTATACGACCACTCTCTAAGTATAATGGTTCTTCAAAATATTCAGTAGCAGTCGTAATTTTCATCTTACATTCTCCTTTTTACCGAGCGAATCCCAGTAAAAATTCCTATCACTCAAGCTTACGCTTCGTGTAGAATTTAGCATTAGTTAACTCTATAATTTGGCGCTTCGTGAGTGATAATAACATCATGAACATGACTCTCTTTAAGTCCTGCACTTGTGATTTCTACAAATTCTGCTTTTTCTTGATAATCTTCAATGTCTTTTGCGCCAACATAACCCATAGAGCTTCTTAAACCTCCAAGGAGCTGATGCACAACATCTTTAACAGTTCCAACATAAGGAACACGACCCTCAATTCCTTCAGGAACTAACTTATCTGGTGCTGTTCCTTCTTGAAAATATCTATCCGTACTCCCCTTTGTCATCGCTCCAATACTTCCCATACCACGGTATGTTTTATACTGTCTTCCTTGATAGGTAATTAAATCTCCTGGGCTTTCATCAGTACCAGCTAAAAGACTTCCTATCATAATACAACTTGCTCCAACTGCGAGCGCTTTTGCGACATCACCTGAGTATTTAATACCACCATCTGCAGTCACAGGTATGCCATGTTTTTTACCAACTTCAGCACACTCTTCAATAGCAGAAATTTGAGGAACGCCAACACCAGCAACTATTCTAGTAGTACAAATACTTCCTGGCCCAATTCCTACTTTAATTCCATCTGCTCCCGCTTCTATAAGTGCAAGGGCTGCCTCTTTTGTCGCAATATTTCCAGCGACGACATCAACATCTAAAGTCTCTTTTATCTTAGTAACTGTATCCATTATCCCTTTTGAGTGTCCATGCGCTGAATCTAAAACAAGAACATCAACTCCAGCTTTTACAAGTGCTTGCGCACGATCAAGTTGTCCTACTCCTATTGCAGCACCAACTCTTAGACGACCAAACTCATCTTTATTTGCATTTGGATATTCAACTCGTTTTTTTAAATCTTTTATAGTTATCAATCCTTCAAGTTGATTATCTTCACCAACTACAGGAAGTTTTTCAACTTTATTTGTTCTAAAAATTGCTTCTGCTTCATCTAAAGTTGTGCCTTTCTTAACAGTTATCAAAGGCATAGCAGTCATCGCTTCTTCTACTTTTTTCTCAAAATCAATCTCGAATCTCAAATCTCTATTGGTTAAAATACCGATGAGTATATTTTTATCATCTACAACAGGGACTCCTGATATTCTATACTCACTCATTAAATCAAGTGCATCTCTTATAGTTGCATCTGCTTTAACTGAAACTGGGTCAATAATGATGCCACTCTCACTCTTTTTCACTCTTCTAATTTCTCTAGCCTGTGCTTCAATATCCATATTTTTATGAACGATTCCAAGCCCTCCAAGTCTAGCCATCATTATTGCCGCACGGTGTTCTGTCACAGTGTCCATTGCAGCTGAAACTAAAGGTGCATTTAAAGAAACATTTTTACTGAATTTACTCTTTATATCGACTTGTTTTGGTAAAATTTCAGAATATTTTGGCACTAATAATATATCTTCAAATGTTAATGCTTTTTTTCTAATTTTCATTTGACTGCCCCTTTTTTAAAGAACAAGTCTTTAAAAATTCCTCGCGACTAAAGCACGAAGTAGTAACTTCTGTATGTTTCATCTTTTGTCCTCTTATTATTATTTTAATATTTTTTCTAAACTCATAGCACCATCAAATAATACTTGCTCACCATATGCTTCTGCTATCAACTGTGCCCCTACTGGCATATTTTTGCTACTTTTTCCTATTGGTAATGATATAGCAGGAAGACCCGCTAAATTTATACTAATAGTATATATGTCTTGCAAATACATCTCAAGAGGATCACTTTTACTCCCAAATTCAAACGCTGTTGTTGGAGTTACAGGAGCAAAAATCAAATCTGCCTCACTTAAAATCTCTTCAAATTGTGATTTTATAAAGTGTCTAGCTTTTTGTGCTTTTATATAATATGCATCATAATACCCACTACTCAAAACAAATGTTCCAAGTAAAATTCTTCTTTTAACTTCTTCTCCAAAACCTTCACTTCTAGTTTTAAAATACATCTCTTTTAAACTATCGCCATCCGCTCTATTGCCATATCTTACACCATCATAACGAGAAAAGTTCGCACTTGCTTCAGCTGCTGCAATTACATAGTACGCTGCAATATCGTATTTTGAGTTAGTAAGACTTTTGTAAACTATCTTATGTCCTGCTTCTTCAAGAGATTTGATTGCTTCTTTTGTTACTTTATTTATCTCTTCATCAGCTTCTTCAAAATAATTTTCTATAACTGCAATTGTAAGTTTTCTATCACTATCAAGTTTATCGCTTACTTTTTCATGTGCTCTTGGATCACTTGTAGAATCTAGGCTTTCATGTCCCGCAATAATATCATACAAGATTGCTGCATCTTCTACATTTTGAGTAATCGGTCCAATCTGGTCAAGTGAACTTGAGTATGAAGCAAGACCATAACGGCTTACTTTTCCATAAGTTGGCTTCATACCAACGCAACCACAAAAAGCAGCAGGTTGACGGATACTTCCACCAGTGTCACTTCCAAGAGCAGCAACTGCAATGCCAGCCGCAACAGCAGCAGCACTACCACCACTACTTCCTCCTGGAACACAAGCATGATTAATAGGATTTAGCGTTTTACCATAAAATGAACTCTCAGTAGAACTTCCCATAGCAAACTCATCCATATTTGCTCTACCAAATGGAGCTAAGCCATGGTTAAGCATATTATCAATTACCGTTGCGTTATATGGCGCAATATAACCTTGAAGTATATTAGAACCACTCGTTATACTCCATCCTGTTACTTGTATGTTATCTTTAATTGCTATTGGGATGCCTTCTCCAAACTCTGAAATTTCAGTGCCTTGAAGTTGTTCTATATAAGCTCCTATTTCTTTTTTCTCTTCTATTTTCTTTTTCAAATCAGCTCTAAGCTGAACTACTTCTTCATTATTCAGTTTTAAGGCTTCTTTTAAAGTTATCATATTACACCTTTTTTAATTTCACTAAAACAATACTTATAATAGTTAATACAACTATAACTCCTATTGTAGAAAGGATAAAGCTCATTGAAGTTGGCTGTGAAAGATTAGGCATTTATAACCTCATCACATCTTTTACAAAGTCCATCTTCTTCATCTGCTTTAAATTTCCAACATCTTGGACATTTATGCGCTGTTGCTTTTACGATTTTAAATGTATCATCTGCTATCACAAAACTACCCATCTCTTCACCATTAGCACTTTTTACAACTGCACTACATGTAAACCAATCTTCAGCATCAGTTGTATCCATATTTAAAAGCATCTTTGAAGTTGTTACTAAATCAAGCTCTAGCGTAGACTTGATGATTTTTTCTTTTTTCATACCATCAATTATCTCAAAAAACTTCTCTCTTGCTTCCATCATATACTTAGAATTAAACTCTACATCAACTCTATCCATGGGGCTATAAGTAACATCAAAAACATCATCTAAATTCTCTTTTATAATCGCTGGAGCAAATTCTAAAATCTCATCAACTGTATAAGTTAAAGTCGGAGCGATAAGTGCTAGCAGTCTTCTTGTTATCAATGCTGTTGCACTTTGAGCAGAAAGACGAATATCCTCATTTACACCATTACAATAAAGCCTATCTTTTGAAATATCAAGATATATTCCACTAAGTTCTACTGTTATGAAGTGATTTAGTGTTGCAAACCCTTTTGAAAAATCATACTCTCTAAAACTCTTCTCTACTTCATCAAATACACTCTTGGCTTTAGATAAAATCCATCTATCTAAAACACCCATCTTTTCATAAGGCAAGATTGACTCTAGTCCTTCACAGTTTGCAAGTAAAAATCGACAAGTATTTCTGATTTTTCTATACTGTTCACTTACTTGTTTTAAAATTCCATCACTAATTTTTAAATCAGTAGTATATTCGCTCACGGAGACCCAAAGGCGAAGTATTTCAACACCATATTGTTTTGCAATTTTATCTGGTGCTAGTACATTTCCTTTAGATTTACTCATTTTTTCACCTTTAGCATCAACAGTAAAACCATGAGTTAGTACTTTTTCATATGGTCCAATGCCTCTTGCTGCAGTTGAAACTAAAAGTGAGCTTTGGAACCAACCACGGTGTTGATCACTTCCTTCAAGATACATACTAGCTGGATATGCACCACTGTCATAATTTTTAGATTCTAAAACTGCTTTCCAAGTACTTCCACTGTCAAACCATACATCTAAAATATCCATTACTTTTTCAAGGTTTTCAGGTTTATAGCCACTCTGTGGGTAAAGCAAATCTTTTATATCCATACTCCACCAAGCATCAGCTCCATGAGTTTCAAATATCATTGCTACATAATTTAACACTTTTTCATCAAAAATTGGCTCACCAGTAGTTTTATCTCTAAAAAAAGCAATAGGAACACCCCAATCTCTTTGACGAGAGATACACCAATCTGGTCTATTTTCTATCATAGTTCCAAGTCTATTGACTCCACTCTGCGGATAAAATTTTACTTTTGAAATATTTTCTTTTGCCATATTTCGTAAAGTATCTCTACCCTCTTTTTTCTCATCCATTGCAACAAACCACTGTCTCGTTGCTCTATAAATTACAGGTTTATGAGTTCTCCAACAAAATGGATATGAGTGAGTAAATTTTGAACACTTGAGTAAACTTTTTCCAAGTAGCTCTAAAATTCTCTCGTTTGCTTTAAATATATGCTCATTTACAAAGCTCTCAGGATCTGGTAAAAGATTTTCTCTTACCACTGTTTGATCGTAACAACCTCTCTCATCAACAGGCATCATAACTTCTAAACCATACTTCAAACCAACACGGTAATCATCCTCACCATGCCCTGGAGCGGTATGAACACAACCACTCCCCCCGTCCATTGTTACATGCTCACCAAGAATAAGAACAGAATCTCTGCCATTTAATGGACTTTTTGCTTTGAGATTTTCAAATATTTCTGCTTTAAAAGTTTTTTTGATCTCACCTTTTATAACTTCTTCTTCTAACAAACTCTCATGCCTAGCACGAGCTACAATAAAACCATCTGTTGTTAAAACATAGTCTTCTTCAGGGTTAAAGCTTATTGCCATATTTGCAGGAAGTGTCCAAGGAGTAGTTGTCCATATAATAACACTAGCATCTTCAGTTATCTCAAGAGCTTTTTTAGCTTCATCTTGTAGTGGATATGCAACATAGATTGAGTAGTCTTCTTTGTCTTCATACTCAACTTCTGCTTCTGCTAAAGCAGTTCTAGCTGCCCATGACCAATACACAGGTTTACTTCTTTCTATAAGAAGACCTTTACTTGCAACTTCACATAAAGCTCTATAAATATCTGCTTCAAATTCAAATTTCATAGTCATATATGGATTTTTCCAATCACCAACAACTCCAAGCGATTTAAACTCATCTCTTTGAATATCTATAAATTTTTTAGCATGTTCGCGACAAAGTTCTCTAAGTTCGCTCTTTGGCATAGCTTCTTTTTTATCTTTACCTAGCTTTTTTTCAACTTGCTGCTCAATTGGAAGTCCGTGACAGTCCCAACCTGGAACATACCTAACTTCTTCACCAAAAAAATAGTGAGTTTTAACGATAATATCTTTTAATATTTTATTAAGTGCATGTCCTATATGAATATGTCCATTTGCATATGGTGGTCCATCATGCAGTATAAATTTTTTTTCAGCATTTTTACGATTGTTTTTCATTTTTTCATAAGCAGTATCATCTTCAAACCATTTTGCATATCTTTTTGGCTCATTTTGAGGCAGATTACCTCTCATAGAAAAATCAGTTTTGGGTAAGAGTAAGGTATCTTTATAGTCCATATATTTATCCTAGTTTTTATAAAATTATGCGATTATAGCTAAAAGCTATTTAATTTCTCCTTTGTATCGAGTAAAACAATACAAAAAATCCTCATGATTAAGCATTAAACCGACTTTATGTAAAATGCACTTATGTTATAATAAACAAAAAAGGTTTTTGATGGATACCACTCTTGTAATTATAGGCAAATCACTAAAAATAAATAGACCATTTTTAGAGTACATAGATGACCATATATCTTTACATGTAAAGACTCCTAATAAAAAAATATTTATTGATAAAAATGATAATAATCTATTTGATATCTTAGAAAAAATTATCTATGAATCAGAGCAATTACTATTAGTTGCTTCAAAAGAGACTTTTAACCTTATAGGCAAAGCAATATCTACACTCAATGAGGATGTTCTAGAATTAAAAGACAATATGCTATTGCCATCAAAAGTTAAATCTTATAAAAAGGATTCTTACTTAATTGAGTATAATCGCATATTAATTAATGTAATCCAAGCAAGAGAAAATGAAAAACTTCCAGAAATCCTTCTTACATGTAAAGAAGAATCAAGTACATTTTCACTCATAGGTTTAGATGAAGACTCTACTAAAATACTTTTAAATCCACTTGCAGATACTCATGAGATAAAACTAACTTCATCTTCTCTCATCGAAGGATGGAGCCTCATTGAAGCAAAAACAAATAAATATGGAAACTTAGAAAACTTTTTAAAATCCGTGAAGTCACTTTTTCCAGGTAAATTTATTGAAAATCAAAATGTGCTAGAGCATATAGTAAACTCGCTAAAAGAATCTAATAAAACAGTCAGTGTTGCCGAAAGTTGTACAGGCGGACAGATTGCCTCTATGATAACAAATATAAGCGGTTCATCTGAAATCTTCAATGGAAGCATAGTAAGCTACTCAAATAACATAAAACAAGCTTGGTTAGGGGTGAGTAGTGATACTTTTAAAACTCATGGAGCTGTGAGTGAGCTTTGTATAAGAGAAATGATGGAAGGAGTCTTAAAAGCAAGCTCTTCTGATTTTGCTATGGCTACTAGTGGAATAGCTGGTCCAAGTGGTGGCACTCAAAATAAACCAGTAGGAACTGTTTTTGTTGGAGCAAGAGCAAAAGATGGTGCAATACTTGTAGAAAGACTCCTACTTCAAGGGGATAGAAGCTACATTCAAAAGCAAAGTTGCTACCATGCAATTAGGCTACTTTTACATGTAGGGAATAATGTTTTTTTTAAAAAATAAAGAAATTTGAAAAAAATTTGAAAAACTCTTGACAAATGAACTATATTTGTCTATAATTTCAACCTCATTACGAGATAGAGCAACTTTAAATGTCTTGTTAGCTCAGCCGGTAGAGCATCTCCCTTTTAAGGAGGTGGCCGTTGGTTCGAATCCAACACAGGACACCATTTTTTTGTGCGACCCCTTCGTCTAGTGGTCCAGGACCCCGCCCTTTCACGGCGGTAACAGGGGTTCAAATCCCCTAGGGGTCGCCATTTTTTGCTTTAGTTTTTATCCTGGACACATAGACAATTTTCAATCATTAGGTCGTTTAGCTCAGTTGGTAGAGCGCCACCCTTACAAGGTGGATGTCAGAAGTTCGAGTCTTCTAACGACCACCATTTTTCATGCGCGGCGGTAGTTTAGTTGGTTAGAATGCTGGCCTGTCACGCCGGAGGTCGCGAGTTCGAGTCTCGTCCGCCGCGCCATGATAATCTCACATAAAATTCATATTAGATTTAAGATTGATAATTTAGATTTAGAATTTTGTTATATAAAAATGTGTCTTGTTAGCTCAGCCGGTAGAGCATTTCCCTTTTAAGGAAGTGGCCGTTGGTTCGAATCCAACACAGGACACCATTTCAATCTAAATGAAGTCAAACTATGTTCTATTTATTCGTTGCCTTAATCCTTCATTTTCATATATATCTATTTCTGTAGAGTACTCTTTATTTGCTTTTTTAAGTTCACTACTAGTAAATGCAATAAGTTTTGCATCTGATTTTTTGTGACTGGCGATAAGTAAAACAAAATTGAGATAAATTTTTATGCCCTTTGGAAGTTTCCCTTTTACTTTAGCGGGAAAAACAAACTCTTTAGATACTTTAATAACTGCATTCGTCAAATCATTTTTTGTCGAGTTTCTATTTGCAGCAATTTCTACCATATCTTCTATTGTAAGTTTATTTTTATTTAAAGGAGATTTTATGCCATGCTTAATAGTCCTTTTGTATACTTTTTTTTTCATTGATGAAAAGACAACGAGTATTACTAAAACTACTACAACTAACAATGCAATGATAAGAGATATTATTAAACTTTTTTCTTCCATGCTCAATTATATCATAGAGGACTTAAAAAAGTCCTCTATGTATGCTTATTTAAAGAGTTTTAGATAAATTTCTATTTCTATATGCTAATCCAATAACTGCTAAAACTATTGCTACTGTATAATAAACAAAAGTAGGGATAGGAACAGGGTCACCAGAAGCATATGAGTGCATTCCTGATAAATAAAAGTTTACACCAAAGTATGTCATGATAATAGATGCAAAAGCTATTGTAGAGGCTACAGCAAATGCAAATTGCGTATTGAGTCCTTTTACAAATCTAAAATGAACAATAGCAGCATAAATTAAGATTGAAACTAAAGCCCAAGTCTCTTTTGGGTCCCAACCCCAATATCTTCCCCATGATTCATTTGCCCAAACTCCTCCTAAGAAGTTTCCAACAGTTAGCAGGCTTAAACCTAATATCATTGCCATTTCATTTATTCTTGTTGCTTCAACTATATTTCTATCTATCTCTTCATTTTTCTTAGTTTTTTTATCTTTACTTTTGATTGCAAATAATATCAATGTAAAAAATCCAAGTAATCCACAAAGGCCTAAAAATCCATAGCTAGCAGTTATAACAGAAACATGTATATTTAACCAATAAGACTTTAAAACAGGCACTAGTGTTGTTATTTGTGGATCCATCCAACTTAAATGTGCAACAAAAAGAGTTACACCAGCTAATATAGAAGTTAATGCCAATGAAACGACAGATTGTTTTGAAAAGAATAAACCAGCAAGAGCAACTGCCCAAGCAATATATATCATAGACTCATATCCATCACTCCAAGGAGCGTGTTGGGCTATATACCATCTTAAACCTAATCCAAATGTATGCATTATAAATGCCAATATAGTTACGCCAAATACTATTTTAGTAACCCATTTTAAAGATATTGATGGTTTAATCATTTTTGCAAAGATAGAAAATAACAGTATCAAGCCACTTATTAAGTAAAAAGGTGTAAGTTTTTGAAAAATTCCTGCTTTATTAAAAAACTTCTCTGCACTAATACGGCTTGGACTGGGCATTATATCAGATGCATATTGCTCTTGATAAGACATAATTTTGTCTACTGCTTTATTTGCTTCTGCCCATTGTCCTTCTTCCATTCCAATTGAAAGTGCATCAAAATAACCTGCTAAAAGACTTCTTACATCATCACTTTCACTTTTTGGAAACATTGAAATTGCAGATTTAGGACTATACCATTTATTATTTGGATCCCCTATCTTTGGTATCATTTTGAAAATTTCACCAGTATAAACATAATATACAATATTGACTCTTTCATCAACTTTTATAACATCTTTATCTAATTTACTTCTATTTGCTGGTTTTTTTCTATTTGCTTCTTCCGCATATTTTTGCAGTTTATACGCATACTTACCATCTTTTTCAAAAAAATCATTAAATGTTGCTTTTTTTTCATTTTTATCCATGCCTAATATTTTTTTAAGCTCAGGATGAAAAACATGTATCATAGGCTGCACTTGCCACTCTCCAGGACTAGCCATCATACTTAATATAACTTGATTTGCACTCAAGCCTCTGTAAGTTGATTTTCTATATACTTTATTTAAGACTTCAGTTGAAATTGTATCAATTGGTTTAATCCTACCATCGGCACTTTGTACTAATATTTCACCAAATTTTTCTGCATGGTTTTTATCATACTTTTTAAGATAATTAAAAGCACTTTCATTAGCTTGTAATTGGTTTACATGTAAAAGTCCAAATACCATTAAAAATGCAACAACTACTGATTTTATTTTTACCATATCTTTTTGTATCATATTTGAAATTTTCCTAAAACGACTTTTGGGGTTTAATAGGTTTAAAAACATACCTAAACTTAGTAAAATATATCCTATATATGTAGGCCACTTTCCTGGGTCTTTGTTGACTGTAAGAATTGTTCCTAATTCATCAGTGTCATAAGATGCCTGAAAAAATCTAAAACCTCTATAATCTAAAACATGATTCATATAAACTCTATATGGTAAATTTATATTTTTTTCTTTATCAATTACTTCTATCTCACTTGCATATGACATAGGAGACATAGATCCTGGATATCTATCAAGTTGAAAATCATTTAGTTTTACTAAGAATGGTAAAGCAAATACTTGTGAGCCCCAATCTAAATTAAAATCTATACCTTCAATATTAATAGTTTTTGTATACCCTTTAGCCCCTTTTCCCATACCATACATAACTGCTTCTTTTGTTTTTCCTTTAAAAGAAACATCAACAACAAGTGCTGAAAGACTTCTTTTATTTCTTTGTGCAGGATTTGGATCTGTTATAATCTTTTCTTGTCCTTTTAATCCTATATATTTTGGTGCAAAGTTAATATCTTCAATAGTGTAAAGTTGACCACCTACAAACTCATATTCTTTATTTGCTTCATATTTACCTCTAGTATTCTCTACCATCTTAAACCAACCAATTTCTTGGTTTGAAGTAAAATAAAATTTATCATCTCTTATGGTTATATTTACACTTGCAGTATTTTCATCTTTTATATCACTATTTAGAGTAAACACTATTTCAGAATTTTGTACAAAATCATTATTCTTTAGAACAATATTATTTGCACCATTACGATTACTTATCATCATTGAAATCATAGGTTTACCATTAGGATCTTCAACTACTTGTGTTATTGCATTTGGGATAAACTCTTTAAAATTTACTTCTGCATTTTCACCATCCACATTTAAATTCATTGAAAAATCGTTTGAACCTATAGGTGAAATTATCTTCTTTTTACTTACAGTGTAGACCTTATCAGCCTTTTTTGCACTAGCCGTTATAAAAGAATCCGATGAGATTACCCGATTTTCAGATTGTCCTTCTCGGATATGAAGTGATCCTTCGTATCCCATATATCTTGTTATTCCTGCACCTAGTAAGACAACCACAAAGCCTAGATGAAACATCAATGAAGGAATTTTCTTTTTTTGGAAAATATTATACTTAAACATATTGTAAACTATAAGAATAGCTAAATAAATTTGAATCGCTTCAAACCAAGTTGTGTTATAAACTACAGCCCAACTACCTTGTGTACCAAAGTCATTTTCGATAAATGTTGCAATACCACTAGCAGCAGCAAAAAGTAAAAGAAAAATCACCGCAAACTTCATCGAAAGTAGACTCTTTAATAAAGACTCCATAAAACCCCTTTAATGCGTAAAATCTAATTTATAATATCTGATTTATATTAATATTTTATAAACATATTGATAAAATTTCAAGAAAGAAGTTTAACTTAAATCGTCAATATAAGTAGTGATTTAAATCAAGGGGAAAAGGAGGTTAGATTTCTAACCACCAAGATATTTTTTACGAATTTCATCATCACCAATCATATTTTTTGCGATGCCTTCCATTGCTATTTTACCATTTTCAAGGACATAAGCGTAGTCAGATATACGAAGCGCTGCAAATGCATTTTGTTCTACAAGTAAAATTGTAATACCCTCTTCTTTTAGTTTTATGATGGTTTCAAAAACTTCACCTACTATCTTTGGAGCAAGTCCAAGACTAGGCTCATCTAACATAAGAAGTTTTGGCTCACTCATCAGAGCTCTACTAATTGCAAGCATTTGTTGTTCACCACCACTTAAAGTTCCTGCCATCTGAAGTCTTTTTTCTTTGATACGAGGAAAAAGCTCATACATAGCCTCTTTTAAATGTTCATAATTTTCATCATTATTAAAAGCACCCATGCGAAGGTTATCTTCAACAGTAAGGTTTATAAACACTCTTCTTCCCTCAGGGACAAGAGAAAGTCCTCTTTGAACTAGTGAGTGTGTTTTATGATTGACAGTATCGAATCCAGTAAAACTTATTTCCCCTGTTTTTTTCACACTATTTAAAAGTGCTTCAAGTGTAGAAGTTTTCCCAGCACCATTTGAGCCAATTAGAGAAACTATCTGTCCCTCTTGAACTTCAAAATCAATTCCCTTTACAGCCTCAATAAGACCATAATATACATGTAAATCTTTAACTTTAATCATGAGCAAAATCTCCTAAATACGCAGCAACAACCTCTTCATCCTTAATGGCATCAGCAGGTTTTCCTTCAAAAATAGTCTTTCCATAATCCAAAACAAGAACTTTATCACAAAGCTGATTTACAAACTGCATATCATGTTCTATAAGTAAAACAGTCAAATCAAAATCTTCTCTTGCGCTTTTTATTAAATGTGCTAATTCTTTTGTCTCAGCAGGGTTCATTCCCGCTGCAGGTTCATCTAAAAGTAATATTTTAGGATTTGTTGCTAAAGCTCTTGCTATCTCTACTTTTCTTTGTTGCCCATAGCTCAAATCAGTTGCTTTCTCATCAGCAAATTCAGCAATACCAAAATACTCAAGTATTTCAATGGCTCGTTTTTTTATCCGTTTTTCTTCGCCAAAGAATCTTGGAAATCTAAGAATAGATTCCATGTAAGTGTATTTTGCTTGAAAGTCAAAACCTATAAGAACATTTTCTAAGACACTCATACTTTTAAAAAGACGGATATTTTGAAAAGTTCTTGCTACCCCTTTTCTAACAATTTCATGCGGTTTTAGTCCATTTAAAACTTCTTCTCTAAATATTACTTCACCTTTTGTTGCATCATAGTTACCTGTTATAATATTAAACATTGTAGTCTTACCTGCCCCATTTGGACCAATCAAACCATATATTTCTTTTGAATTGACAGTAAAATTTGTATCATTTATAGCTGTAACCCCACCAAACTTTTTAGTTACACCTTTTATCTCTAATATCATTTTTTACCCTTTCTTTTAAAAAGGTCTTTAAGTTCACCTTTACCCATAATTCCCTCACGAGCAAAAAGCATTACAAAGATAAGTATCAATGAGAACACTACCATCCTCATGCCAGGCAGTGCTGGAGTTTCTATAAATCCTAAATTCATAGGCTCATCTAAAAACCTCATCCATTCAGCCCCACCAATAACTAACACTGTACCTATAATAGCTCCAGTTGTACTTCCAAGACCACCAAGAACGATGATAATAAGAAGCTGGAAGGTAAAGAAGAATGTAAATAAATCTGGCGAAATACTTGTAAGAAGCGCGGCGAGAAGACCACCACCAACACCTTCTAAAAATGCACTTGTACAAAATGCAAATGTTTTTATCTTAAAAGTATTAACACCCATTGCTATTGCAGCATCTTCATCATCACGCACTGCTTTCATAGCTCTACCAAATTTTGAGTTGACAATGTTAAGTATTCCCATAACTGCAAGTATGGCTATGCCACCAGTCCAGTATAGATTGGAAAACTCTGGTATGTCATTTAATCCTAGTGAACCATTTGTAATTTCTGGATTGTTAATTGCTAAGATTCTGATAATAAAACCAAACCCAAGTGTAACAATAGCGAGATAATCTCCTCTAACACGAAATACGGGAAAAGATAAAGTCAAAGCTAGTAGTGCTGAAAAAAGTCCAGCAAAAAATAGTGCCCAAATAAAGTTTGCATGAAGTGCTAAAACCCAAGGATATGGATCTGCTATATCAAATTGGTATGATTTTGCATCCCCATCAAGAAGTAATAGTGCTGTTACATAAGCACCAATCGCAACGAAACCATTTGGCTCTAGTGAAAACTGGCCAGTTACACCGTTAATAAGATTATAACTTACTGCTAGTATCGTAAAAATTGCAATATTATTTAAAATCCTTACTGTATATTCATCAAAATGACTACTTGCAAACCATATAAACCATAAAGTTGAAGCTATAATAGCTAAGTTTATCCATTGATCTTTTTTTATAACTATACCCATGATTAAAACCTACTCTTATCAAAGTTTATTCCCAATATACCTGTTGGTTTAAAAAGAAGTACAAGAATTAAAAGTACAAAAGCAAATGCATCTTTATATCCACCATATTCAGGTAAAAATGCTACAACAACAACTTCAGTAAACCCAATAATAAAACCACCAATAACAGCACCACCAACACTTCCAATACCACCAACAACAGCAGCAGCAAAAGCTTTAAGTCCTATAAGAACTCCCATCATAGGCTCGACACTTGGATAGTTGACTGCCCAAAAAATTCCACCAACAGCAGCTAAAGCTGAGCCCATACCAAAAACAAGCATTATGATTTTATTTGCATCAATCCCCATCAGATTTACAGTATTTACATCAAATGCTAAAGCGCGAATTGCCATGCCATATTTTGTTTTATATAAAACCCACAAAATAATTGCAAGTAAAACAAGAGTTACAATAGGTACCAATAAAGAAGCAACAGAGAAAGTAAGTCCTGCTACATTTATGATTGATTCCATGTACTCAGGTACTGGAAAAGGTCTTGGAGTTCCTCCAAAAAGAACATTAAAAGCATTTTCTAAAAAGAAACTAATACCAATTGCAGTGATCAAAAGCGAAATTTTTGGAGCACTTCTTAGTGGCTTATATGCTACCTTATCTGTTAGCATACCTAGTAAAGCTGAGCCAATTACCGCTAGCAGTACAGCTGCCACAAAAGGCAAACCTAAAACAGCAATACCAAAATAACCTAGGAATGCTCCAACCATCATGATGTCACCATGAGCAAAGTTGATAAGCCGTAAAACTCCATAAACCATTGTATAACCGATAGCTATTAGTGCATACATGCTACCAAGACTAAAGCCATTGACCATTTGTTGCATAAATTCTAAAAAATTCATCTATAACCCTTACTAAAATCGCATAAAAATAAAAACATTAATTTTTACATGTATAAGATTTTTCCCTCTACATGTAGAGGGAAAAATAAGTAGCAGATATTATGGATTTACTGTTGTTTTATATACAGCTTTTCCATCTTTAATTACTTTGATAACAGCAGAACGAGTTGCATTACCAGATTTATCCATATTGATAACACCTGAAACACCTTCAAATCCTTGAGAAGCTTTTATCTCTTTGTTCACACAAACACTATCACTAGGATCGCTACATCTGTTCATAGCATCTACTAGCAAGAAGTATGTATCAGCACCAAGTGCAGTAAAAGAGTTCATCTCTGTTTTACCTGTTGCTGCAGAATATTTTGCAATAAAATCTTTTGATTTTTCTGTTGGAGGTGCTGAATAATCAAAGAAATCTGTAAACATATATCCCTCAACTGAATTACCACCAAGATCTATAAAAGTTTGGTTTGCAACACCATCACCTGAGAACATTGGTTTATCAAGACCAATTTGCTTTGACTGACGAGCAATCATAGAAGCCTCTGGATGGTATAATGGCAAAAACATAAAATCAGGATTTGCTGATTTTATTTGTGAAACAACGGCTTTAAAATCTTTATCACCTGAAGTAATTTTGATATTTTTAACAATCTTACCACCCCCTTTTACAAATGCTTTCTTAAAAGCTTTTGCAAGGCCTAAAGAGTAAACTTGTGCTTGATCAACAATAACAACTGCTGTTTTAAGACCTAAATCTTTTAAAGCATAGTTTGCAACAACTTCACCTTGAAATGAGTCCATAAAACACACTCTATTCGCAAAGCTTCTTTTCATTGTAAGTTTATCATTTGTAGCAACTGCAGCTATTACAGGTACACTTTTTTTATCAGCGATAGCAATAACTTGAGCAGTATTTGTACTTGTTAAAGCACCCAATATTGCTGTTACTTTATCGGAACTGATAAGTCTAGTTGTAGATGTCGCAGTTTCAACTTTGTCACCTTTGTTATCAACTAAAACAACTTTAACTGTATCTCCATTCTTAAGAGTGGGCTGTAGTTTTTGTGCAAGTTCAACACCCTCATAAGTAACTTGACCATAAGCCGCAAGCGGACCACTCATAGGCATAACTGCCCCAACCTTAATCTCCTTAGCAATCGATACCGATGCTAAAAGTGCAACAGATGTTGCTATCGTAGCCAATTTTCTCATATATACTCCTTATTAGTTTTTATAACAATCTTTTATAATACAAAAATTTACTTTAAATTTAACATATTTTTTACATTGTATTTGTAATTTGTAATTATATTTGTAAAAGTGTGTAGAATACTTCCTATAAAACTAGTAAATTTATAGGAAGTATTGATATAAGAGAATAATCTCTCTATTATAGATTATTGTAAATAACTAGTTGGAGTTTCCTGTTCTTCTATCGCTTGTGTAGAATTTTCAGAAGTTGGTACTTTTGTATCATGACTGAGACTATAAATATAAACTGCTATTGATTGCATTTCTTCAGAGGTTAAGTTATCTGCATGTGGCTTCATAATATATCTTAAAGAGCCTCCAAATTGACCATCATAATTTTTTTGGTAACCTTGAAGAAGTTCAAGTGTTTCAATAGGTTTTAACTGACTTAGTTTATGAGGAACAGCGTATGAATTTTGATCAGCATTAACACCATGACATGAAGCACAACTTTTTTGATATAAAATTCTTCCGGCATCTACATCTGCGTATTTTAATGCTTCAGCGTCATCATTTAAAAAAGCTGAAAGTATAGTTTGAGTTTTACTTTTTGAAGTTCTTGTTTCTTGGCCCTTCTCATAGACTTTTACATTTACTTTTCCGTCTTTTGAGTATTTTTCTACTAAAGCTTTTAAATCTTCTGCAAATTTTCCTTTTGCTTCAAAAACATAAGATTTTTCTTCTGCACTTAAAGACAAAACAAACAGTAACAATAACGAAGCTAAAATTTTAAACATATGTGAGTTCCTTTGATAATATTAATCAACGATTATATCAAATTTTTCTTTATGTTAGCTTTTTTAAAAATTAAGCAAAAAAAAAGCCAAGGATGCAAAGCATCCTTGGCTCATAATCAATCTAATTAAAAATTAGAAAGAGTATTTAGCTTCAAATCTTAAATAATCACTGTCTATGCTAGTTGTACCATTATCAATATCCATTGTTGAATATCTAACATAAGTATCTAAGTTTTTAGCAACTTTATATCCTACTTTAGCTTGTAATTCATCATAATCTGTTGATCCAGCTTCTGCACTAGCATAAGCACCCATTACAGAAAACTTACCGAATGTTGCAGTAACATCACCGAAGAATGATTCAGTATCAGCTACATTCTCAAGTTCATATACAAGTCTCCAACCTGGTTGAATTACAGCAGAGTCACCACCAGCTACAGAATATGCACCTTGGTCTTTATCATTTTTAGTATAACCTAAGTTAAAACTAACTGGTGCAAATTTTGCGCCTACTTTAAGTGCATAATAGTTACCTGTGTCTTCAGCACCAGGAGCAACTATAGCGTCATTTAACTTAGTATTGATAAATTGACCTGTAATAGTAACCATTTCAATTGATGCGTCAGCTTGAAAAAATACTTGTCCATCAACTATGTCTTGTATATTTGCATACCATAATTGTGCTTTTACAGGACCCATAGAACCCATAACAGCAACTGTAGCAACATCACTATCAGCAACTAGTAAGTTTGCACCAGCTCCACCAATACCTGCAAAATATGCACCAGCTAATGTAACTGGTCCAGCATTATACATTGCAACAACACCAGTACCTTTGTTTCCATTAAATCCAGCATCAAAGATTGGGTGAATAATTGACTGCATACCAGCTTTTACTGTAAGAGCATCTTTGTTATATACAAAAAATGCTTTTGCTAAATCTACATTTAAAGCTCCTACTGAAGAACCTGATTGATTTACACCAGCATTAGAATTAGATGCAAAAGCCATAACTGCTTTGATATCTTCTGTTACAGGAGTAGTAAATTTACCTAAGAAATCAAAATCATTTGAGTTACTACTTTTTACACCTTCAATTTCTTTTTGATTAAGTCTATATCTTAACATACCTGTAAAATCTACATTTTTGATTGCTTCCTCTATAGGTTGTGCGTTTGCAGTGCTTAATGCACCAACTGTCATAATAGCTGCCAAGCTAAGTTTAGCTAATTTCATATATTCTCCTTAAGAATTTTTTTAATTACTCAGAAAGTTTAGCAGAATTTTTTTTCAAATGCAATAAAAACAGACTTAAAATACTAAAAAAAGGGTTTTTTGTTACAAATTATCTAATTTTTTTACCATTTTATAGTGAATTACTTTTAGAAGAATACAGAACAATATTAACTGTTCGTTAACTTTTCTCGATAATAAACTTAAATCATAATTTAAAAGTTTACATGTAAAGAAAATTACTCCTCTTTACATGTAAGAGATTTTTTATCCGAACATAAGGTTCGGTAACCAAAGAGAAATGATTGGAATGTAGGTTACTAAGAGAAGTCCTACAAGTATCGTCATACTCCATGGTAGTGAGGCTACAATAACCTCTTTTAGACTTAGTCCAGTTATACCGGAGGCCACAAAGAGGTTGAGCCCTACAGGCGGGGTTATCATGCCTAGCTCCATATTTACAATCATAACAACACCAAAGTGTATAGGGTCAATCCCTAGTGACATTGCGATTGGAAGTAGCAATGGAACTGTAATCATAACTACGGAACTTGGTTCCATAAACTGACCCATCAAGAAAAGAAGGATATTTACGATAACCAAGAACATAATTGGTCCAACATTTGCATTTAAAATCATCTGCGTGATTGTCTGTGGTATGCTCTCATCTGTTAAAAAGTGAGAGAAAATCATCGCATTTGCAATGATAAAGAAAATCATCGATGAAGTCATAGCTGCTTCAAGTACTATTGGATACAAATCTTTGATTTTCAAATCTTTATATATGAAAACTGAAACTACAAAAGCATATACAGCACTCGCTGCTCCTGCTTCTGTTGGAGTAAACAGTCCTCCATAGATACCACCGATAACGATAACAATAAGCATAAGAGCCCAAAATGCTTCTTTAAACTTTTTTAGTCTCACACTAAATGGAGCCATTGTGCCTCGTTTGAAACCAAGTCTTACTGCACCTATATATGTAACAACCATCATCATAAAACCAATCATAAGACCAGGAATTACACCTGCCATGAAAAGTTTTCCGATTGATTGTTCTGCTGTAACACCATAAACGATAAATACAATAGAAGGCGGAATCAAAATCCCAAGACTACCTGCCGTTGCAATTGTACCAATCGCATACTTTGTAGGATACCCTTCAGCTTTGATTGCACCATACATAACAGAACCAATAGCGACAACAGTTGCAGGAGAACTTCCTGAGACTGCAGCGAAAATGATACTTGCAAAAATAGCAGAGATAGGAAGACCACCAGGAAGGTGTCCAACTATAGCTTTTGCAAATTCAATAATTCTTTTTGAAGCACTTCCTTTTGAAAGAAATGCACCTGCTAAGATAAACATAGGAATCGCCATTAAAGAGTAGTGATCAAGTCCATCAAATACTTTTTGAGGAACCCCCATAAGTTCCATATCTGTGAACATGAGCGCTGTTATCATAGTACTTGTACCTAGAGAAACAGCTACTGGGACACCAATTAACATCAGACCAAATAATAGTCCAAAAAGGCTAAGCATCATCATTTTATCTCTCCTTTTGGCATATCATCATGAGCATCATGTCCTTGCTGCATCTCAGTTCTATCATGAATCAACTCTTCTTCACTCTTTTGCATGACTTCATCTGCGTCTGTTATAGACACTTCATATATTTTTTCTCCAGCTCTAAATGCAGCTGCACCAAAGGCTAAAGGTAAAACTAGATTTGGTATCCACATTGGGATATTCA
>Ga0193956_1000401_pt1 | contig 20245 bp, 15 predicted proteins | sample BB_7_MG_FD_140358 | JGI IMG/M metagenome (GOLD analysis project Ga0193956, IMG submission 140358) | Microbial mat bacterial communities from the Broadkill River, Lewes, Delaware, United States - BB_7_MG | ecosystem: Environmental > Aquatic > Freshwater > River > Microbial mats | place: USA...
AGAAACTGCCGTAAAAACGTTCAAAATTTGGGTGTCTATAGAACCGTTAGCAAATTCCGAGTTTCCTGTTAAAAATAATGGCTTTACAAATATTAAGATTAATACGGTAAAAAATATCCAGATAAAAAACTGGGTAAGAGCCACAAAAGCAATTCCAATTATTTTTCCCATCATCAGTTGAAATGGTTTTACCGAAGAAATAATTATTTCTACAATACGGCTCGTTTTTTCTTCAATAACTCCACGCATAACCTGAATGCCATACATAAAAGTAAACATATAAATTAGCATTGCAAGCATAAAGCCCACGACCATAGATACTTCCGTATAACTTTTTTCAGTATTTCCATCTTCTTTCCATTGCAAATTTTCCACATTTATTGGCTGTTGAGCTTTTTGCAAATCGGCTTCATTTATTTCTAATTCTATAAATCTTCGTCGCTGAATTTCTTGCTGAATACTATTTCTTAAATACTGACTTATTTCAACACTAACTTGTTTGTATGAAAATATTGTAATATCATCGTTTTCAGGATTTTTAGGAATAACTAATAAAGCATAATAAAATTCATTTTTGGTATTTTCTTTTATTTTATCAATATTTCCATTTTTTATATAATCAATTTCTATGTTTGGCGTTTCTTGAATAATATTTTCAAATCTACCGCTATTATCTACAATAGCAATTCGTTTTTTGTCTATTTTTCCAGCATTTAGAGCAAGTAAGGTAGGCACAATAATTAATGCTCCCATAAGCAAGGGTCCTAAAATAGTCATTATTATAAATGATTTTTTTCTTACCCTTGTCAGGTATTCTCTTTTTGTTATTAAAATTATTTTGTTCATAAAGTTTTTATTTTTTTTGCAAAAATAATAAAAATAACAAAAAAAGCTATTAAAATCGTAAAGATTTTAATAGCTTTTTTGTTTCATTCTTTAAAGGATAGACCTTATTTTTCATTCTTCGTTATTGCTATTGCAATTATTCTTCTGTTATTCAGTCTGTTTTTTCAAGAGTAAAAATATCCTCAAATCCTACTTTAAAAAAGTTTGCAATTTTAAGTGCAAGCACAGTAGAAGGAATAAATTTACCAGTTTCAATTGCGTGAATTGTTTGTCTTGAAACATTCACTTTGTCGGCTAATTCTGCTTGTGTAATTTTTTTCTTAGCTCGTTCTACTCTAATTGAATTTTCCATTTTGTTATGTGTTATGTTTTGTTAAAGATTTTATTTTGTTATTTACTTCTAATATTTCAAAAATCTTGCCAAAAAGAAAAAAAACTTTTTTACAAGAATAAAACATTTCACATCATTTACATAAAAGTCTTATTTTAAGCACAATACTAAGACTAACAATTTATTTTTTTGCAAAAAAAACATCAAAATATTGGTTATTTATTTAAAAGAATAAAAATATTTTAATATTTTTTTAATTTTACACAATAAATAAAAATACAAAACTAAAGTCATTTAGTATATTTAATTTTACATTTATTTAAGCCTACAGTATTTTTCGTGTCTTTCGTATCTTTATTTAAGAATAATGTTTTTTATTATTTGAAAAAATTTGATTGTTTAAAAAAATTATTTATTTTTGGAATGTAAAAAGACCTAATAATCTATAAAAAAGAAAACCATGAAAAACATCATTTTATTTGGAGCACCCGGTGCAGGCAAAGGCACACAAGCAAAAAAAATAGTTGAAACCCATTCTCTAATTCATCTATCTACAGGGGATATTTTAAGAAGCGAAATAGAAAACAACTCCAAACTTGGTATTGCTGCCCAAGAGTATATGAAAAAAGGAGAACTTGTTCCAGATGAGGTAGTTATAGGAATGATAGAAAATAAAATTTGTGCAAATAAAAAAGCTAAAGGCTTTATTTTTGATGGTTTTCCTCGCACCGTAGAGCAGGCTATTGAGTTAGATAAGTTATTAGAACGAATAGAAAAACCAATCATCAACGTAATAAGAATATTAGTAGATGAGCAAGAATTAATAAAACGATTAAAAAACAGAGCAATAGAACAAAATAGGCCAGACGATAAAAATACAGAAATTATTGCCAATAGAATAAGTGTATATCTAAAAAAAACAATGCCCGTAGCAACTTACTACGAAAAGCAAAACAAACTTGTGAAAATAAAAGGAGAGGGAACTGTTGACGAAATTTTTCACCGAATTACAGAAATATTAAATAAATAAATTAAATAGTTGTAATTCACTCTTTTTTAATAACATTAAGAATAATAAAAATGAAACCCTCATTGAGATTAATTGCAAAGCAATTACCAATAGCTTACGCATTATAAAAATTCTCCACACAAGGAAATGATTAAAATAGATAAATCTTAAACAGATGAAAAAAAACATAACAGTAGTTTTTAAAGGAACAGAACATAAAGAAACGATAGACTTATCCAACCTAAAAAAAGACAATCCAACTTTCAAGGATATTGAAAAATATATAAAAGAGCAAAATAGAAATGTTAGCCAAATTTTTAATGGCGAAATTATTTTTGAATACCTTAATTTAAGTAAAAAATTTGTAAAACTAACTCACGACAAGTATTTTAGAGACCATGCCTTTCGTGTAAATTACACTTTCTATATTTCGCAAATTGGAGGAATAAATATTCCCACAACTACCAAAATTGAAGAACAAGAGCCACCAATTCCTACTGCTGAAAACAAGATAGAAACTCCACCACCAATAGAAAAAAATGAAGAAAACAACGAAATAATAGAACCCGAAACAGAAAATAGTTTATTACCACCGCCAGTAATAGCAAATATTGACGAAGATAAAAAAGTAGCTTACAAAATGCCTGAAAATAAAAATTATTCAGGAAGCTATCAAGCTAATAATGAATTTGATTACCAAATTAACAGACCACAAAGATATGCAGATTTTGGCACAAGATTAGGTGCATATTTATTAGATGGATTAATTTTTGGAATACAAATGAGTATTTTAAGCGTTATTTTTGGTCTTATGGGAGAAGAAGCAAATATGTTTTTTTCTTTTATTAGTATTTTTATTTCGTTCCTATATTTTGCAGGAATGGAAAGCTCCGAAAAACAGGCAACTTTTGGAAAACAAATTGTTGGAATAAAAGTAGTAGATATGAACGGCGAAAGAGTTAGTTTTGGAAAAGCAGCTGGTCGTTATTTTGGTAAAATTCTTAGTGCCTTTTTCTTAATCGGTTATATAATGGTTGGTTTTACGGAAAAAAATCAAGGATTGCACGATATGATGGCAGGTTGCCTTGTGGTTCATAAGTAAGTGATTAAATCTATGTATTTAGTTTTTAATTAGCTTTTGCCTGATAACGAAAATATTATAAATTTAAAAGAGTCTTCTAATATTTGCACATCATTAAATTTGTGGAGAAATCTTGAATATTATGCAGAAAAAATCAGTCATTGTAGTTGGCGGAGCACTTGCCGACATTACTGGCATTCCAAACCAAAAACTTATACAAGGCGACTCCAACCCCGGAAAAATAAGCATTTCGTCGGGAGGAGTTGCTCGTAATATTGCAGAAAACCTTGTAAAACTTGGAGTAAACGTAAGTTTTATCACAGCTCTTGGCAAAGATATTTTTGGCAAAAATATTATATCCGATTGCCAAAATTTAAAAATTGATATAAAACACAGCATAATCCACGAAAAACTTTCCACCGCATTCTATCTTTTAATTGTAAATGAAAAAGGAAATCTTGATGTTGGCATTTCCGACACTAAAATAATAGAAGAAATTAATGCAGATTATATAAAAGACAAAAAACATATTATTTCTGAATATGACATCATTGTTTTGGATACAAATCTAAATATAAAAACGATAAAATATATTGTAGAAAACTTCCCCGACAAAAAAATATTTATAGATTTAGTTTCAATAGCCAAAGCCCTTAAAATTAAAGATTTTATAGGTAAGTTTCATACAATAAAACCCAATCTTACCGAATCGGAAGCAATTACAGGTATAAAATATGAAAACCATAGCGATTTAATAAAAATGAAAGATTGGTTTTTATCCAAAGGAATTAAGCAAATATTTATAAGTCTTGGAGACAAAGGTTGTTATTTTGCAAACAATAAAGAATCTGGCTTAGTAAAAGGAAAAACAGTAAAATCCGTAAATGCGTCTGGAGCAGGAGACGCTTTTATGTCGGGAATTATTGCTTCTGAAGTAGAAGAGAGAACTATTTATGATGCAACATGTTTTGCTACTGGTTCAGCAATTGCTGCACTTAATCACACAAAAGCAGTAAATCCCAATATTTCACAAAAATTAATATTTCAAATAATTAATAAATATAATATATGTTAGAAAAATACCTTGAAGTCCACCCGGAAGTTTCAAAAGCACTTGCAAACAACAAAGCAGTTGTGGCACTTGAATCAACAATAATATCACACGGAATGCCCTATCCTCAAAATGTAGAAACGGCTCGCAAAGTTGAACAAATTATTAGAGAGAAAGGAGCAATTCCTGCAACAATTGGAATAATAAACGGTAAGCTAAAAGTTGGCTTAACCGACGACGAAATGGAAATAATGGGAAATGCTCCTAATATTTTAAAAGTAAGCCGTAGAGATTTGCCTTTTGTTGTTGCACGCAACGCTCACGGAGCCACTACCGTTGCCACTACTATGATTATTGCAGCCATGGCAGGTATCAAAGTATTTGTAACTGGCGGAATTGGAGGAGTTCACCGAGAAGGCGAAAACACCTTTGATATTTCGGCAGACCTTACCGAACTTGCAAACACAAATGTTGCTGTTGTGTGTGCTGGTGCAAAATCTATTTTGGATTTAGGTTTAACTTTGGAATACTTAGAAACACAAGGAGTTCCCGTAATAGGTTATAAAACAGACGAATTACCAGCATTTTATACACGAAAAAGTGGTTTTAAATTAGTTCATACTTGCCAATCGGCAGCGGAAATTGCACTTGTTATAAAAACAAAATGGAACTTAAACTTAAAAGGAGGAGCAGTAATTGCCAATCCAATTCCCAAAGAATATGCAATGAACGAAGATTACATTAATCAAACAATAGAGAAGGCTCTTTTAAAAGCCAAAGATTTAGGCATCAAAGGAAAAGATACTACTCCTTTTTTACTTGCCGAAATTAAAGAACAAACAGAAGGCAAAAGCCTTGAATCAAATATTCAACTTGTGTATAATAATGCACGGGTAGGAGCAGAATTAGCTATTGAAATAGAAAAATAACAGCTGAAACCTGTATTCTCTCCCCTACTCTATTAAAAAAGACTGTCAATAAGTTTCAAAATATTTAACTAAAAAACTAAAATTTTTAAAATTATTTTTTATCAAACTTAATATTTTGCCTTATATAAATATAAAACGCCCCCTAAATTCTTATATTTTGGGGACGTTTTATACTTCTAAAAAAAACTCTATGAGGTATTATTCTCTATTTATTATTAGTTTCAAAGTTAAGTAAAATTATTTATTTCTAACTCTTTTTATCATAACAAGCTGAAAAAGAACATATAAAATAGTTAAACTAACTCCTGTAACAGTTCCGATATAAAGAAACATTATCCACCAAGGAGCTTTTTCACCTGTTCCCCACATAGCTCTTTGGCTAAGAATATCTTTATATTCTGTGGGAGTTCCCCATGCAACCATTTTAGTAAATTCGGCAGTTCCGTGCAGGTCTGGATTTTCAAACTTAACAAGTATTTCTAAATCTCCATTTTGGTCGCCAGGTATATCATCAGGAAAGGTTGCTGTTGCCGTTCCTTCGCTGTTGGTAAAAACCGGAGCGTCTGTTATTGGCAGGTTTCCAAAATATCTTTTTACCAAAAATTCCATTTTAACTCCCTCAACTCCTACTGTGGAATCGGAAGATATTGTTGCTGTAATAGTTTTGGTAGCTTCATCTAATTTTACATCTATTTTATAGTCTATTGTTTGTGCAGACGAAAGGTCTATTGTGCTTTTTGGATTATAACTTCGTATGTAGTGGATAATATTCCATTTTTCTTCGTCGGTGAATTGGTCTGCAAAACTTGGCATTGCTCCCATTCCATTTGTTATTTGGAAAAATGCTTCTCCTTCTGTTCGTTCAAAATATTTGTCGCTACCAAGGTCTGTTGCTGTTGGCAATATTCCGTTTCCCATAGAAGGATTTCCGTGACAAGCAACACATGTTTGGTCAAAAAGTTTTTTACCTTTTAATGCAAGTTCTATTGTTGGCTCGCTTGGCGATTTTTGATTTTTAGCTTCTTCGGGTATTTCCCATTGTGCTTTTACGCTAAAGTTTGTTACCATAAGTAGCGTAAAAATAATTGTTGTTATTATATTTTTCATTGAGAATTATTTTTAATAAGTTAGTGTTAATTTTTAAATTTTCACTTTTGATATATAACTTTGAAGAATTTTATCTTTTCAAAAATTAATTTATGGTAGTTCTATTTCTTCGGCGTCTTCTTGTTTGTTTTCTATATAAAGGTTCATTTCGTGGTTGCTAATACCGTTTTCGTGTGCAATTTCCCATATAGGCATAATTGGAAAAAGTTTAGCTAATATTGTGATTATTAAAACTGCTAATGCTATTGCCATAAAAGTTATAGACCATTCTGTTGCTGTTGGCCAATACTCTGTGTATGATGCAGGCACATTATCGGCAGGAAGATGCGAATGCACCAAAGTTGGAATTGTAATAATATATCTTTTGAAAAAAGCTCCTATAACAATGGCTATACCTATAATTAATGATGGTAGAGGCTTGCGAAATGGTTTGAATAGTAGTAATATTATTGGAATTATAAGTCCTCCTATTTGGACTAACCAAAACATTAGTGCATAATGCCCAGTAAAAAGTGAAAGTAGGTGAACGTCGTCTCCGTGTTTCATTTTGTATCCCGGAACAATATATTCGTTTACGTTAAAATAAAGATATACAAGCATAACAAGAACGAGAAGTTTTCCCATTTTATCAAAGTGCATATCGGTTATGTATTCTTTTATTTTATAATTTTCTCTAATTATATACATAACAATAATTACTGCTGCTGCTCCTGCAACAAAAGCTCCTGTTACATAATAAGGTCCAAAAATTGTAGAATCCCACCCTATTCTTGGAGTCATTGCAAATAGCCAAGACGTAACTGTATGTATTCCCATAGCAACAGGGATAATAAGAATCGCAAGTATTCTCATTGAGCGTTTAATTATTTTGTATTGGTCTTCTGAACCTATCCACCCGAATGATAACATTTTATAAATCATTTGTTTCCATTTTGGTTGGTCTTTCATTGTTTTTTGGAGGAATGGAATATCTGGAATTAGTGGGAGTAGAAATAGTAGTGTGCTAATTAGAACATAGAATGTTACTACTGTTACGTCCCAGAAGATTGGTGATTGCATTCTTGCATGAAAAAACACGTTTAATAGTCGTTCGGGGCGTCCCATGTCTAAAACTATTACTATTCCAGCAAGCATAACAAATCCGAGTGCTACCATTTCTGATATTCTTGCAATTGGAGTAATCCACTTTATACCAAGTAGCCCAAGCACTGAACTGATGAGCATTCCTACAAGTGCTGTTGCTACAAAGAATATAAAACTTGATATGTATAAGCCCCACGAAACGTAGTCGCTCATTGCTGTTGCTCCAAGTCCAGTTTTTAACTGTCCGTAATATGCAACTAAACCGTTCATTATTAGCATAGCAAGGAAGAAAATCCAGATTACAAAGCCTTTATGGTTTTTTAGTGGTTTTGTAAGGTCGTTTACAATTTTACTAAGAGATTTATTTTCTGTATTTGACATATTTTTATATTTTTTGAAGTTATGAAATTACTAATTTTTGAAATTAAAACTACTATTTTTCATTTTTTAGTGATGTGCTTCTTCTTCATTTGTTGGGTTGTAATAGTCTTCAAATGGGAAAAGTCTGTTTTTTTCTGGCAAGTAATACACGCTTGGTCTTGTTCCTAATTCGGGAAGCAAAGTATAGGCAGCATTGTCTTTTAGGAGTTTTGAGAGTCTAACAGTTTCTTTTGTTGTTCCGTTGGTTACAGCGTCTTCGTATTGGTCTCCAAACCAGTAAACTCCGTTAGGGCATGCACTTGCACAGTATGGCATTTCTTTTTCTCTTAGTCTATCTGCACTAAAAACACATTTAGATATTGTTCCTTTTTTTTGCGGAACATTTAGTTCTATGTTATAAGGAGTGTCTTCGTATTTTTCTTTATCTTTTGGTTCAAACCAGTTGAATGTTCTTGCAGAATATGGACAGGCTGCTATACAGAATCTACAACCGATACATCTCTCATTATCAATAAGAACAATTCCATCATTTCTTTTAAAAGTTGCTCCTACTGGGCAAACTTTTGTGCATGGGGGGTTGTCGCAGTGTTGGCAAGGACGTGGCATAAAATATCCTCCTTCTTTTGTTCCTCTGTTCATTACATGCACGTTGATATGGTGTTGAACTTTTGTGCCATCTCCATCATTTTCTGTCCATAGCTGATGTGCATTTTGACAAGCGTCCATACATTTGCGAGCATTTCGGCACTTACTCAAATCTATTACCATAACCCATTTTTTGTTTGGTATTCCTTCACGGTTAGATTTTTGAATTTGGTCGTTAAAATCTTTGCCAACTTCTTTTAGGTGGGATTTATCTACTTCTTTAACGTTTCCATCTTGGTCTAATACTTTTACAGTATCATCGGGAGTTTGTGCAAATGTTTTAGATATTGAAAATAGCCCTCCGGCAAAAATAGTTCCTGCTCCTGCAAGTATTCCTTTTTTGATGAAGTCTCTACGCGAATTATTATTTTTATTTTCAGACATAACCTGTTATTTAGAATGATTATAAATTTGAATTGTATCTTTGGTATTTATGTATTTTTCTGACAATTTTTTTTAAAAACTGAAATAACTATTTTTGTAAGTATAAATAAATCAGTTAGTTTTATGTTTGGAGTTTTCCAATGAAGTCCAAAAATAAATAAAAAATATTAAAATACATTAATATTTTTTATTTATTTTTTTCACCAGGCATTTACGAGCAGAAGTTTTTTTATCTGACAAATATTTTTAGAGACCTTCTATCTTTTTTAACTTATCATTTTTTGTCAATTCAAAACGTATTTTATCTATTTGTTGGTCATTTAATTTAGTCATTAATTTGATTACCTCATTAGAAAGCCCTCCTATAATGCCATTTTTAGCTGTTTCGTATATTCCTTTTTCCATTCCTTTTTCTATTCCTTTTTCCATTCCTTCTGCTAAGGCTTCTTTTTTTGCGTCTTCAATTGCGGTTTGCATTATTGCCATTCTGTCTCTCATTACTTTCTTTGCACTTTCATAATACTCTCTTTCTCTTTCATTTAGACTCATTGTTTCTATTGTAGTTATTGCCTGCATTATTTCAGGTGATTTTAATTCGTCTGGAAGGTTTTCATTGTCGTAGTATGAGGCGTTGTTTAAAAATGTTATCCAACGCTCTAAGGTGGTTTTTATATTTTTCAATTCATTATCAAATTTACCGAGTTCTACAAAATATAAATCGGCAAAATCTAATTCGTGATAAAATTCGTTTGTATCAAAATCTTTATAACTACAGCGTCTAAAATATCGTTTGTCTTTGGTAAAATATTCAAAATCTAAAATACTTATTATTATAGTTTTTCGTAGCTTGTCGTAGCTTTGACCTTCTTTTAGCTGGTTGCCGTAAATTTCGGAATGATAAAAAATTGCTCGTTTTCCGTAGTAAGTTTGTTTTTTTACCTGAAGTTCAATATCATACCATCGTCCCCTTTCGTCGGTGGCTTTTATATCTACGATTGATAGTTTGTCGTTTACAAAATCTTTGTCGTTGTATGGATTTTTTATTGTTACTTCAACAATTTGTTCTTCTTCGGGAAGTATAGAATTAATAAGTGATATTAATACATTCTTATTTTGTTCTGCTGCAAATATTTTTTTGAAAACTAAATCTATTTTTGGGTTTAATCTGCACATAATTTTATAGTTTAAGTTTACACAAAATTAATCTTTTTTAGTTAATTTGTCAATATTTTTTTTGTTTTATATTGTTTTGTGAATTTTATAGAAGTTCAGGGCGATATTCAAAGTGCATTGTGTCGTAGTGATACCATTTTCCTCCCCAGATAAATCCGTATTTTTCAAAAATTAGAACAATTTCCATTGGTATTTTATTTTGATATTTGGGAGAATCTGGATTTTTATCCCAACGCCAATAATTGCTTTTATTTACATTTATGTCTATTGCAATTCCAAAACTGTGGACACTTAGGCGGTCTGTTCCACTGATTTTCCGCCAGTTATAAGTTCCTCCCGGATTGTCTAAGTATTGGTGGAGGTGTTCTAATTTGTCTAATTCGTTGGATATTGCTTGGATTTTTTCGGCAACTCCGTTAATTTTGGTTACTCGTAGTTTTTGGTTTACAGAGCTTGGTAGCCAATATATTGTAACTAAATTTTCTGAAACTTCTTTTGCGTTTTGTCCATACATTTTTTCAAAAAATGGTTCAAAACGTATTCGTCCTGGGTCTTGGTTTATTTCTGGTATATTATAATCAACTCCTTTTTTATATTTTATTGATAATTGGTCTTTTAAGTCTGGTGAATTTAGGAGTTGGTCGTAATTGTTTTTTTCTATTCCGCTGTCGTAAATCATTTTTGTTCCATCTTTCCAAATTAGATAATTTGCCGAATCTTTGGCTATAAAATCGGGATATGCAAGCACGTATTTTCTTATTTCTGGAATAATAGTGTCTTTTGGTGTCTTTTTTTCTATATTAATTTGCTCAGTTTTTTCGTTATTTGTTTCAGTTTTGGATATAGGAGTTCCTGTGCAAGAGCTTGCGAATAGTAATACAACAATAATTTTAAGATTGTTTATCATTATAAAAAAATATTAAATATTTAATTAAAATTAAGAATAAATAAATTGAAATAAAAACTAACTACGGTGTGCTAATTTTTTCTTTGCTATAAATATGTATAAATCCAGAAATTGCTCGTGGTTCTAATCCTGTTAGTCGGTGTTCGTAAACATCACAAATATAGTAATATACTCCGTCGCTAACTAATTTTTGTGTTTGTATGTTTTTTCCATTCCAGTTAAGGTCTGGGTCTTCTGTTTCAAAAACGAGATTTCCCCAGCGGTTATATATTTTCATATCCACCTTTTCTACAAATTGGTAAGGATAAGGGTGATAGAGGTCGTTTATTCCGTCTCCATTTGGTGTAAAAACATTTGGCAAATCGTAGTAGGAGCAGTTGTCTATACAAATTTCTTCTTCGCAAACACTCTCATTGCCAGCCGAATCTACTGCCGATACTTTGTAGCAAGCTGCAAGTGTTGTTTCTGGATAATGATTAAAAGAAAAAATTGCTGGGTCTTCTATTGTTTCAAGGAGTTCAAACTCTGCATCTAAACGATTTTTGTAATATATTTTTATCTTGTCCACCCCTTCGTAGCATGAGTCGGGTGAGAATGCCCAGTTTACGATGTTTCGCATATCTTCGCATTTGCTTACAACATTTATTGCAGGGCAGCATGGAGGAATTGTGTCTATCGGTATGCCACATGCTATTTGCGAAAAATTTATTATTGGGTCTGGCAAACTGTCTGCCGTATAGTAGTTTATGCTTTTTACTTTGTAGCAATATTCTTCACCATTTTTTAGCCCATTATCAATAAAAATATTTGTTTCCGAAGTTCCTATTGAATCAAATTGAGATGTTTCGTTGTTTAATTTATAAATAACATAATTTTCATTTTCCCAAGGCACGTTTTCTTCTATTTTTAACGTAAGTTTTTGATTTGCTGCACGTATTGATAAAAATGGTGATGAAGCATAAGTTGGGTCTCCAACTTCGTTCCAAGTGTCGTTGTCTTGGTCGTAGTTTGTAAGAATTAGTTTGTAAATGGAGGCGTTATTTTTTGTGTTTATAGAAGTGTCTATATATGAGGTGTTTTCAAGTCCTAAAACATTTATTGGTCCTTGGTAAAAACTGCCGTATAAATCTCTGGAATAATATAAAATATATTTAAAAGGAGGTTTTATTATATTTGTATCAATATTTATAGGTTTTCGCCAAGCAAGGTGGATTGCTCCTTCGTCTGTATCGGTTGTAGAAACAGAATTTTTCATAAAAATAGGAGCACCTTCGGAAAGTTGCACGCATTCTATTTCGGAGGTTATGCCTTCTATGGTGTTGTTAAAAATAGTAACTATACGATAGCAATAATAAAATCCGAGAGATAGTCCTGAGCCATTGTCGTTGTCTATAAAGGTTGTGTCGGTGCGGCTGTTGGTTGTTCCAATTAGTTCGTATTCCCAGCTTTCGGGTATTCCTGTTTCGCACTCTTCGGGTTTGTTTTCGTCAAAAACTCTTTTGCGGTATATTTTGTATCCAGTTGCATTTTCGCATCTGTTTTTTTTCCATCGGATTACAACAGATGAGTTACTTGGTTCTAAATCAATTATTTCTGTGGCAGGTCCTATAATAGTTATATTTGTAGTGTTGTAGGCTGCAAGAGGAGTTTCGGGGTTGTCGTCTTCTGCTTTAAATATAACGTTGTAGGGTTGTTTTCTTATATTTGAGCAACAGGTTTGCCAAATAAAATTTGTGCTAACATTTCCTAAGCCTATTATTGTGTCTATTTTTTGAGCAGAGCATTCTTCTAAATTAAAAACGCCTCCCGAAGCAGAAAGTTTTATAATGTCGTTGTCGGGGTCGGAGGCACTAACTTCAAAATTAATTAATGAGTCTGCAATTACGCAAATTTCATCAGGGCTTTGAATTATAGGAGGTTCATTATCAGTATCTTCTACTTCTATTTGAATATCTCTTATTATGCTACTAATTTTTATTGTATTTCGCCATTCTTCTATTTCCATTGCAACATTGTAGATTCCTATTTGTGTTGGAGCATTCCACACAAGGTCTCCTGTTATTGGGTTTACAGTAATATCTACGCTTGCTGGGGGTAGTTGAAAACCAGGTATTTCACTTCCTCCGTCGTATCGGCAAATTGCCATTTTGTAAGAAATGCTATCTCCATCTACGTCAAAAGCTCCTGGATTGTGTGTAAATACTTGTCCTATTGCAGCTTTATCTATTGGATTGTTGTGCAAAACAGGAGTGTTATTTATTCCAATAAATGGACTTATTTTTAAAATTGTGCTTAAAGCAAAAACGGTGTTTACAGAGTTTGGAATATTTAAAACGCCTTCGTTTCTGTTTGGGTCTTCCATAACTATTTGATACGTGCCTGCACCTGGATATGTGTGAAAACCTTCGTATTTATTTTTGTAATAAAAATTTGGCAAAGTGCTTTTTTGTGTTCTTGGAATTTGTGAAATTGTGTTGTCTCCCCACTGAACATCTAAGCTGTCTCTATCTGCCAGAGATTTGGTGTAAGTAAATACGTAAATTGTTATTTTATAAGTGTTTCCTGCAACATGCTCATAGATTATTTCGCCAGCACGGTTGTGTGTTGCAAAAGTTTGTAGGCTGGCTAATAGTAATATAATTATTGTAATATATAATTTTTTCATGTGGAATTATTTTTTTTATGCGTAAGCTGTAAAATCCCTCAAGGAGGGTTTTATAATATTTTTTTCAAGTTATTAATATACAAATAAACTGCTAATTTATAAAAAAAATATATTTTTGTGAAAAAAAAACATTAAAAATGGAAACTACTGTAAATAATATTCAAATTCAAAATTATCAGATTGCTGCTCCAGACTTAAATTATGGACAATTAGACCGTTGGAAAGGTTATCAAAAATTAAAATTTATTTCAAAATTTACTTATACTGAGTTTGAAGAAAAAATATCATTTTTTTTTGAAAAATTTATTTTAGAAGAAAAGAAAGATAATTTTAGCAAAGAAGACGAGCAAGATTTTCCTGATTTATTTGAATTTAGGCAAAAACAATTTCCTTCTTATAGTTTTTTATTACAAAATGATAAAGATTTATTGAGGCGAGTTTTATTATATTTAGAATATGATTTAGTTCATACTATATACAATGAATTTGAAAACGCAATATTTTCTCTTCAAAAACTTGAAGATATTAAATTTACAGAAGATTTTATTATTCTTCAAGGAATTGCTTTCTATGCATAAAAAATCCTCAGTCCTTAATTTCAAGTGCATTGCAAATAAAAATTAAAGACTGAAGATTAAATATTATTATACAGCATTATGTTTATGAAATTCTTTTAGTCTAAATTCTAAATCTGCATATTGGCTTGGCTGAATTTGAGAAACACAAGCTCTCAAACCCTCTAACCTGTGGCTTCCTGTTATTTTTAGCGAAATTGCACTAATTCCATAATATAGCAATTTTTCTAAAAGCTCACCACCTGTCATACCTGGATAGCTAAAAGTAAAATAAAACCCATCAGCTATTGGCTCATCTTCGTCTTTGTCGTAAACAATTTCAAAGCCATTTTCCAAGAACATTTTTTTCATTATTTCGGCTTTTTTGCCATATTCGTAAACATCTTTCACGAAGTTATATTCTCCATCATTAGCAGCTTTAAGCATTGCAGCCCAGCCATATTGAGTTACATGACTAACACCGGCAGAAAGAGGGTATAAAGCTCCATAAGTAAACGAATAACCAAGCTCTTCACTCGGATAATATCTTCTTAAGTCTGGATAAGTTTTGTGAAAAATATTTGGCGAAATTACAACTGTTCCTATTCTTTGTCCTGCATAGCTAAATGCCTTAGACGCAGATATTAATAATGTCCAGTTATCTGTATATTTTGCAACAGTTGGCTGATATGGAGGTTGTCCCGGAATAGAAACATCTTTACGGAAGTCCATTCCAAAATACGCAAGGTCTTCTATTACTATTACACCATATTTTGTTGCAAGTTCTCCAATTATTTTCAATTCTTTTTCAGTAAAACAAATCCACGAAGGATTATTCGGATTAGAATAAACCAACGACGAAAATCTATTTGAAGATAAATAGCTTTCTAATTTTTCTTTAAGCTTTTCGCCTCTATATTTATAAACATCAAAAGTTTCGTAAGAATGACCAAGTATCTGACATTGCTGCTTTTGAACAGGAAAACCGGGGTCAATAAATAGCGAGCCTTCTTTATTTCTATCGGTTCTGTTTAACAACATAAAAAGTGCCATTGCTCCTTGCATAGAACCAACTGTTGGCAAACAATGCTTTGGTTCCACATCTATATCCAAAAATAATTTAACAAATCTGCTTATTTCTTTTTTCAATTGTGGCAAACCTTCTAAATTTGCATATTTAGAGGCAACTCCAGACCGTAAGGCTTTTATTTCTGCTTCAATACCTACTTCTGGTGGTGGTAGCCCCGGAACTCCCATTTCCATGCGGATATATTTTTTTCCTGTTTTTTCTTCTATATCGCTAACAAGCCTAACAAGCTCTCTTATAGAAGCTTCGCCTATATTTCCCACCCCACTTTTTTTAATTTTTTCTGAAACAATATTATAATCTATTGGTGTATTCATAAGTTAAAAAGTTAAGATTTTTGAAACCTCTAAATTAAGAAAAAGTAATTAAATAAAAAATATATTTTTTTTAAATTAAAAATCAACCGAATAAATAAACTTCTTTTTGTATATCTGAAAAAAATAACTAATTTTGTAAGTTGTAATTATTGTATGCCCATAAAGTTAAAATTATTAAATTGCTTTATTGCATAGGATACTTGAAACGTTGCATGCAACGTCTCAGAATGATTATTTCAGAAAAAATATTGGTAAAAACGTTGAATGCAACGTCTCAGAATGATTATTTCAGAAAAAATATTGGTAAAAACGTTGCATGCAACGTCTGGATTGATTAAAATATTATTATACACAATATTTGACTGTAAACTCATTAATTATCAGGCGAAAGCCAATTAAAAACTAAAAACTAAAAATTAAAAATTAAGCACTTACTTAATAAATTTTATAAATAAAAAATGAAAATATCTTATAAATGGCTTAAGAACTACATAGATGTAGATTTTGAACCTAACAAACTTGCAGAAATACTTACAGACACAGGATTAGAAGTATCATCGGTAGAAAAATATGAAGCAACAAAAGGTGGACTTGAAGGACTTGTTGTTGGCGAAGTAAAAACTTGCGTAAAACATGAAAATGCAGATAGCCTTAGCGTTACAACCGTAGATTTGGGCAATGGCAATATTTTGCCAATAGTATGTGGTGCACCAAACGTAGCCGCAGGGCAAAAAGTTGTTGTAGCGACCGTAGGAACAACTCTTTACGACGATGATGGTGGCGATTTTAAAATCAAAAAATCAAAAATTAGAGGCGAAGTTTCCGAAGGAATGATTTGTGCCGAAGACGAAATTGGTCTTGGAAAATCTCACGACGGAATTATGGTTTTGCCAAACGACACAAAAGTAGGAACTCTTGCAAAAGATTTTTTTGACACCTATGAAGATACTGTTATTGAGATAGATATAACACCAAACAGAGCCGACGGTGTTTCACATTTTGGAGTAGCAAGAGATATTTTTGCATTTCTTAAAACTCATACCAACAAAAAAGCAGAACTAAAAAGACCAGATATTTCCAACTTTAAAGTTGATAATACTGATAGAAATATAGAAGTAGAAATTGAAAATGAAGAAGCATGTCCAAGATATTCTGCTGTTACTATTTCGGGAATTACTGTAAAAGAATCGCCAAAATGGCTACAAAACAATCTAAAAGCTACTGGTTTACAGCCTATTAACAATGTTGTAGATATTACAAATTATGTGCTTTTTGAAATGGGACACCCGTTGCACGCCTTTGATGCCGACAAAATTACGGGCAACAAAGTTATTGTAAAAACTCTTGAAAAAGACACCAATTTTAAAACTCTTGACAGCTCTGAAATTAAATTGTCTGAAAAAGATTTAATGATTTGCAACACCGAGGAAGGAATGTGTATTGGTGGCGTTTTTGGAGGACTGGATTCTGGCGTAACCGAAAAAACTACTTCAGTATTTTTAGAATCGGCATATTTTAACCCAGTTTATATTCGTAAAACTGCCAAACGACACGGCTACAACACCGATGCGTCCTATCGTTTTGAGCGAGGAGTTGACCCCAATAATACAATTTGGTCGCTCAAGCGTGCAGCAAATTTGATTAAAGAAATTGCTGGTGGCACTATTTCATCAGAAATTAAAGATATTTATCCTAAAAAAATTGAAACCCAGAAGGTTACTATACGCTATTCGCAAGTAGAAAGACTTATTGGACTAAAAATTGATGATAATAAAATAAAAACAATTTTAGAGTCGTTAGATATTCAAATAGTTGAAGAAGAAGATGATAAATTACTTCTTGAAATTCCAACTTATAGAGTAGATGTAAAACGTGAAGCTGACGTGATTGAGGAAATTTTGAGAATTTATGGATATAATAATATTCCTGTTCCTTCGCAAGTAAAATCTACGCTTTCGTATTCGCCAGAAGTGGACGAAAATAAATTGAGAAACCAAACTTCTAATTATTTGACTGCAAATGGGTTTAACGAAGCAATGTCTAACTCACTAACAAAATCGGATTATTACAAAGAATTGGAAAGTTACTCAGAGAGTAAACTTGTGAAAATTCTTAATCCGCTTAGCCAAGATTTAGATGCCATGCGACAAACTCTGTTGTTTGGTGGTTTAGAGGCAATTATACGAAATGTAAATTATAAAAATACAGACCTCAAACTCTACGAATATGGTTTTTGTTATTCGTTAAACGAAAAAGAACAAGATTTTGATGATAAATATACCGAAAAACATCAACTTTCTTTGTTTGTAACGGGAAATAAAAATAAAATAAATTGGAATACGCCAGAAGCAAAAACGGATTTTTATTACATCAAATCTTACAGCGAAAATGTATTAAAATCATTAAATTATGATTTAGATAGCATAAAAATAAATGAAATAGAAAACGATATTTTTAGCTACGGATTGGAATATATTTATAAAAATAAAACAATTTTAAGTCTTGGAGCGTTAAACAAAAAAATACTAAGCAAATTTGATATTGAACAAGATGTATATTATGCTAATTTTGAGTGGACTACAATATTATCAGACCTTCCAAAATTACCACAATTTAAAGCAATTTCTAAATTTCAGGAAGTTAGAAAAGACCTCGCCTTATTAATAGACGAAAATGTTACTTTTGAGCAAATAAAACAACTTGCTTTCAAATCTGATAAAAAACTGATTAAAGAAGTATCAATATTTGATGTTTATAAAGGCAAAGGAATTGAAGATGGCAAAAAATCTTATGCCATAAACTTTGTTCTCCTTGACGAAAATAAAAACCTGACAGACAAACAAATAAAGAAAACAATGAACAAACTAATGTCTAATTTCAAACGACAATTAAACGCTGAAATAAGATAAAATTTAGTTCTTAATTTTTAGTCTTTGGCTTATAATTGATGGATACCAGAAAAATCATTAAAACTCAAACAGTTTCCAACGTTCTGCAAGGAGTTGGGAACTTGTTTGCTAACTTCAAAATATTTTTATTATGAACAAAAAAGCTGATAAAATACTGCAAATTATTGAAAATCAGCCGTTTTTAATAAAACAGCTTATAGGAAGTGAACAAAAAAATAATGATACATCAAACAAAGGTGATAGCAACAATTTTTTGCAAGATGTAACTGCACGAGATATTTATATAAATAACTTATCAGACAATCAATTAAGCGAAATTGAAAAATTATCTGTAATATTCAAATATATAGGCAGTGCAAAGGACTTAAAAGCTGAAAATATTTTAGAAAATGCACGACTTAATAAAAAATCGCTAAAAAAATATTACCGCCGTGAATCGGTTGATGACAATTTAGAATTTCAATTAAAAAACAATAAACACATTATTGTTGTAGCACAATCGCTTGCCGGAAAAACACGTGCCGTTTATGAATTGCTCAAAAAAGAAGAACTTACCAATTATAATATTATTTTCCCCTATAGCACTGCTTTTGCCGATATAGAAAGCCTTAAAAAACACACTGATAGCAACACGAAAAATATTCTTTTGCTCGACGATATTGACGATTATATTTTATACAACAAAGACAATAAACTTGAAAAATTATTACAACAGGCATTTAACCCAAATTCTAATATTCAAATTATTGCAACCTGCAAAACAGGAATTGAAGAATTTGCAGTTTATGATGAGAAGATATCTCAAAAATTAAAAGAAAATTTTGAAGTAGTAAAAATAGAAAGAATTAAAGACAGTGAAGTAGCCAAAATAGAAAATCAGTTAAATATTAAAATTAATAATGCTGATTTTGACCACAATATAGGCTCTGCTTTTTTAGACTTGGACGTAATGATGCAGCGTTACAAAAAACTTTCCGAAAGCCAGAAAAATATACTTTTTGCTCTAAAATTGTATTTTCTATTGGCAGATAAAGATAAATACAGCTTTTATAATTTAGAAAAAATACAAATATTATTTGAACGACTACAAGAAAATAAAAGCAATTTTGAACAAGAAATTAAAAACCTTAGAGACAAAAATGACAAACTTAATTTTGTGTATTTATATGACGAATTTAAAGAACAAAATTTTGACCTAAGCGACGAAGATATAGAAGACCTATATATTGACTGCGAAGAAACATATATACAAAAAATAATAAAACCTGAATTTGACTTTTTTAAAGCAATAAAAAAAATATATAAAATATTTAGCACAGAAGAATTAAACGAATACGGTTTTACAAACCTAAATATTAAATTTAATATTTACCTTAATTCTTTACACAGCAACAAATTAACAACAGCAGAATTTGATAAAATATTTAAAAAAGTTGATACAAGTTCAAAAAACATTACAATTGATGAATATACCATTGCAATTTTGATAAAGCTGGCACCCGACAAGGCTTATGAAAATAAAATTATTGAAAAACACACCAAATTATTAAATGAAGTTTCATATTCAACCTTAATTTCAAAAGCTCCCGATTATAAAACTTCTTTGGAGTGGTTTAATAAAATGATTGATAAAAATATTAAATTAGATGAAGTTTCATATAATACCTTAATTTCAAAAGCTCCCGATTATAAAACTTCTTTGGAGTGGTTTAATAAAATGATTGATAAAAATATTAAATTAGATGAAGTTTCATATTCAACCTTAATTTCAAAAGCTCCCGATTAT
>Ga0193956_1000403_pt1 | contig 20229 bp, 16 predicted proteins | sample BB_7_MG_FD_140358 | JGI IMG/M metagenome (GOLD analysis project Ga0193956, IMG submission 140358) | Microbial mat bacterial communities from the Broadkill River, Lewes, Delaware, United States - BB_7_MG | ecosystem: Environmental > Aquatic > Freshwater > River > Microbial mats | place: USA...
AACAAAGCTGCTGCTGAAATGCTTGAAAGAGTTGCTGCATTTTTTGATAAATCAATAGTAGATAAAATAGAATCAGGTACTTTTCATGCAGTAAGTTATAGGTTGCTTAAAAAACTTGGCAAAAAAGTGGCTTTAAAGCAACCAAAAGATTTAAAAATACTTTTAAAAACAATTCATGATAGAAGAAGATTTGATCATATCGATAGTCCAGTAAAAGCTTATCAATCTTCTTACCTTTATGACCTTTTTTCGCTTTATCAAAACTCAACAGTAGAGCTTAGCTTTTCAGAGTGGCTAGAGTCAAGTGAGAGTGAACATGGAGTTTATTTTGATATATATGAAGACATATTTGAAGAGTTTAATGAACTTAAAAAAGAGTATGGTTATGTAGATTTTAATGACTTGCTTATTATGATGAGAAATGAGCTTTTAAAAGATGATAAAATACAATTTAGTGAAGTTTTAGTAGATGAATATCAAGATACCAATACACTTCAAGGTTCACTCATAGATACAGTGACAAAAAAATCACTCTTTTGTGTTGGAGATTATGATCAGAGTATTTATGCTTTTAATGGAGCAAATATAGAAATAATTGGTTCGTTTGCGGAACGATATAAAGAAGCAAATGTCTTTAAACTCAACAAAAACTACCGTTCGACTTCAAAAATACTCTCTTTAGCAAACCGTGTAATTGAGCACAACCCAAGATTATATGAAAAAAAACTTGAAGTAACAAGAACAGGAGAGTGTGAATCTCCAAAACTTTTGATTTACAATGAACTTTTTACACAGTACCAAGCGATCTCTACACAAATAAAACTTTCACAAACTAATTTCAATGATGTTGCAGTTATATTTAGAAACAATTCAAGTGCTGATGGTATAGAAGCAACACTCAGAGAACTTGGGATTGCTTGTAAAAGAAAAGGTGGGATTAGCTTTTTTGATTCAAAAGAAGTAAAAGCCATGATAGACTTGGTGAGTGTTTTAGTTAATCCAAAAGATATGATGGCTTTTATTCATATTTTTGAATATGCAAAAGGTGTTGGTCCAGCCTTGTCAAAAGAGTTATTTGAAGCACTGTTTAAACTTGGAAATGGAGATATTTATCAGGGTTTTTTTCATCCACAAGATATACCAAACCCTTTTAAATCAAGAGCAAAGAATTATCAACTTGGACTTTTTGATGAGTGCCATGAGTTTGGAAGTGTAAGTCGTTTTTACAAAGAAGGCTTTGATGAAGCTTTTTTATCAAATCCAATTTTAAAACACGCCAGACTGAGCGTTGATGGAGCAAAGTTTATATACTCTTTTTATAAGTATATGAAAAACTCTTCACGCATTAAAAATCCAAAAACTTTGGTAAATCATATCATGAGTTCGGAGATTTTCAATATTATATCTGATGTTCTATCATCTGCAAGAGCAACAAGAAAAGACGGCAGTATAGACGAAAATGCAAAAAAAGAGGCAAGGGCTAGGATTTTTAGAAAGGGACACCTTTTAAAAGACCTTGCAAATGGCTATAGCACTAGTGAAAGATTTTTAAATGCTTTAACTCTAGGAAGTAGTGAAATGAGTTCAGGAGAAGGTGTAAATCTTTTGAGTGTTCATGCTAGCAAAGGTTTAGAGTTTAGTGAAGTTTATGTAATTGACCTCATGGATGGTAGATTTCCAAATAGGACATTAATGAGCAAAGGTGGAAGTTTAGAAGAGGAAAGACGCTTGTTTTATGTAGCAACCACTAGGGCAAAGGATAAGTTAGCACTCTCCTATGCAAAGTATGATAAGGTAAAAAAGATAGAGTATATATATTCACCATTTTTAATGGAAGCTAAACTCATCATTCCCTAATTTAGGTTAATTTTAAGTTGGTAAAACCTATTTTAATTCTATTAAACTTAAATTATCTAATGTCTCATGTTCTTTGTATAGTTATAATCAAGTATTTACTCTTTAACTTTTTCTTTCACTTCTTGTTTACTATATTTGTGTAGAACAAGAACGAAAAAACTTTCTATATTACAATATAATAATAGATTGTTTTTTTCACTATACTTTTTAAAAAAAAATGAGTATAATTAGTTAACTTGTGGATAAGGGGGATTTGGTAAGATGGGTACTATTAAAAATAAGATGTTATTAATTGTTTCTTTGTTAGTTACAATTATAGTAATTATATTAACGGATGTAGGTTACAATGAAGCTTATAAGAATATCAATACAAATATTGATTTAAAGCTATTAAGTGCACTTAATAAAGAAGCAGCAGATTTTGATTCTTTTATAAGTGAAAAGAAAAAACTAATAGCAAATCTCGCAAAAACGCTTGAAAAAGTTAAATTTGACGAAGAAACACACTTGAAGTTTATGAAGGATACACAAAATATTATCAAAATTTATGGGGTTTTTAGTGGGTATTTTAGTGGAGAATATTTTGATACATCTGGTTGGATACCACCTAAAGATTTCGTTTTAACAAAGCGTCCTTGGTATGCTAACACAATAAATACTAAAGAACCAACTATTTCAGGTCCATTTTCCTATAAAGATAAGGGTAAAGAAGTACGCTATATTTCTATTGGACAAACAATGCATAAAGATGGTAATTTTTTTGGTATAGTATCAAGTGAAATTAGAATTAAAGAAATGAATGATAAACTTAACAGTGTCAAAATATTAAAAACAGGATATCTGACATTATTTGATAAAAAAGGTACTGTTTTAGTTAATCCAGATCCTAAACTCCAAGGAAAAAAATTGACTGACATTGGATTAACAAACCTTTATAATGCAATAAAGTCAAAAAGCTCAGGTAGAGTTGAATATAGTTTTAAAGGAGTAGATAAAATATTATACTATAAATACCTTGATGGATCTCCTTGGATATTAACTGCAATGGTTAATAAAGCTGAAGTGGTAGAACCATTAAATAATTTATTAGTAAAATTTATTATTATTGGTGTTTTTTCAATTTTACTATCAGTAGTCATTGTATATTTTATTATTGTAGTATCTTTAAAACCATTATTAAATATGAGAGTACATGCAGAAAATTTAGCTAGTGGAAATGGTGATCTTACAAAAGTATTAAACACTGAAAGAAATGATGAAATTTCAAAGGTAAGTAAAGAGATAAATAATTTTATACAAAGAGTAAGGGGAGTTGTGCAAGAAGCAAAACAATTAAGTAGTGAAAACTCATCAGTTTCGCACGAACTTTCAACAACATCACTTCAAGTTGGTAAGAGAGTTGAAAATTCAACACTACTCATTTCGGAAACAACAAATATATCTAAAAACATAAAAGAAGAAATTGATGTTTCAGTTGAAGATGCCAGCAGTGCTACAAAAGATATGCAAGAAGCAAATAGAGCATTGCAAGAAGCAAAAGAAGAAATTATTCTAATGGCAACAAGTGTAGAAAGTAGTGTACAAAAAGAAATAGAACTTGCAGGTAAAATTGAGCAGTTGAGTCAGGATGCTGAACAAGTAAAAGAGGTACTGACTGTAATAAATGATATTGCTGATCAGACAAATCTCTTGGCATTGAATGCAGCGATTGAAGCAGCTCGTGCGGGTGAGCATGGAAGAGGGTTTGCAGTTGTTGCAGATGAAGTAAGAAAACTAGCTGAGCGTACTCAAAAATCTTTAATAGAGATAAATGCAACTATCAATGTTATTGTACAGGCTGTTTCTGGTTCAAGTGAAGAGATGAATAAAAACTCTGAAGAAATTCAAAAATTAACTCTTTTTGCTCAAAATGCAGAAGGCAAAATTCAAGAAACAACAGAAATTATGAATAAAGCGACACTTGTAAATGAAAAAATGATTAATGACTATATTCAAACAGGTAAAAATGTAGATACCATTGTAAATAAAGTTCTAAATATCAATGATCTTTCAAGTGAAAATGCAAGAAGTGTAGAAGAAATAGCAAGTGCAGCAGAACACTTGAATTCTATGACTGAAAAACTAAACAATACTTTGAGTATGTTTAAAACATAATCTGGATAATAAGTTTACATGTAAGGATATTTTCTTACATGTAAACAGTTTATTTGAAGTTGCTAAAGTTTTTTAGCAATGATTTTATTTAACCTCTTTTACAAACCATTAATGTCTTCTAGTTTTTTAAAATCAAATTAGTTACTTAAGTGTGAGAATAGAAAAAAAAAGCTAGAATTTACAAATTTTTTTAGGAGTTATGGATGAAAAAAGTTTTATTAGGATTGATTTTAGTTTTTTCTTTTTTATTTGCTGGAGTAAAAACAGTCAATGTTAGTCCTAAATTGGTTACAAGTGGCATTAAAATTATAGATATTAGAACTAAAGGAGAGTGGGAACAAACTGGAATTGTTAAAGGTTCTATTCCTATAACTTTTTTTGATGAACATGGTAATTATGATGCACAAAATTTTTTAAGTATTTTAGATGGTTATGTAAAAAAAGGTGAAGAATTTGCTTTAATCTGTCGTACTGGAAACAGAACAACTGCAGTTTCAGATTTTCTTGGAAAAAATGGTTTTAATGTCATCAATTTAAAAGGCGGAGTCAAGAGATTGACTCAACAAGGTTATAAATTAACAAAATATAATAAATAGTTTAACAGGGAATTATAAATTCCCTGTTTTAATTTTATAGTTCTTGCAGTTTTCTATACCAAAGACTGTGATGTTGTTTTACATACTCTTCATCCATCTCGCCTGTTTTAAACATAGCTTCAAAAGCAGCTTTATTTGCAGGGTGTGTCGCAAAATAGATATGAACAATAAGTGTTACTCCCAACATAATAAAACTAATTGCATGTGCACCTCGTGCAATAGATATAAAATCATGAGTTAAAGCACTTCTGAAAACAAGCATATACCCTGATATAACAATAACTATCATACTAAAAGTTATAACCCACGCACTTGCTTTTTGTCCTGTATTCATTTTTCCAAATTCAGCATGTTCAAGATCGATATAGTTTTTTTTCATCTCAACAACACCATCAACAGCCGCTTTTGCTCCCCAAACATCTGGCCAAATACTCCATGTTACTATTTTGCGAAGCATTGAAATCACAAATGGTATCATAGCTGCAGTCAATAAAAAAGCAGTTCCCCAGTGAATGGTTCTTAAAAATGTCATTCCAGAAGCCAAGATATGAGTGCTATTCATATCCCCTGCAAAATAGTTCATAGGATATCCCATTGTATAAGCTATAAAATGAAAATAATCTGATAAAATTGGTAGACCACTAATTGTCAGTAGTGCTACACAAATCAACATAGTTTTATGAAACCATCTCTCTAGTGAAGTATATGCTAGAACTTTTTTATTACTATTCATCTATTTCTCCTGCTGCTATTTTTTTCTTTCTTTTATCTAACCAGTATATAAAATGTGCGGTAGTTCCTATAATTGCAGTTGCTGCTAAAGCACCACCACCTACTTTTGCATAATCACGCCAAGCTATAGCTGATCTGCTTGGCTGAGTATCTAGTTTATATGCTTCTAAATCTTCTGCAGGAACAATAGTAATCCATCTAAGTTCTCCGACATAATTATTGATTTTATCTGTACCATATACAACATATGTTTTTCCATTTTTTTGAGAGTATAGTTTTGCTCTTCTTTTTGCTTCTGCCAATACTTCCTCTGCAGGACCTGAAAACATAGCTTTTGTTGGGCAAGCTTCAACACAACTTTGTTTCATACCATTTTCAGCTCTATCATAACAGCCATGACATTTATAAGCTTTACCATTTGTTGCACTATATTTTGGAATATCAAAAGGACAAGCATCTCCACAACTTTGACAACCGATACAAATATCTTGACTGATGACAACTTCACCACCTTTTCTTGTACTAATTGCACCTGTTGGACAAATCTCTTCGCACGGTGAATTTTCACAATGATTACAGTGATGAAATGCAGTGACTTGACGAGCTTCAGGATAAATTCCTATCTCTTCTCGTCTTGGACTAAGATGGTTTAAGTGTGGTAGTGTACTTTGTACATTTTTTTCCACGCCAATAGCATCTTCTCGTTGAATGCGTAAGCGATTTTCTGCAGAACAATTAACCATACAAGCAAAACATCTTATACATGGAGTTGTGTCATAACATTTTATTTGAATACTCATACTGACTTCCTTATACTAACTATAAAATCTTGGCTAGGATGCCCTGCCGTCAATGGATTAAAAGCAAAATTTGAAATATGATTTGGATTGAGACCCATATCATCTGCATTGTGTAGTTTTTTAGCAACACTATTATAATAACCAGCACCCATACCATAGTAAGAGAAAAGTGCATCAGGATGTACAGTTTGACTAAGTACTACTTTTGCTTTAACTATCATAGAAGGTTTATCTACATTAAATATATCGATAATATCACCTGTTTTTAATCCTAATTCTAAACCTTTTTGTGCATTAATAAAGGTAGCATCTGTATCGTGCTCTTCTTTAATAGTTTTTAAAAGAGTGTTGTTTTTAGTCTGTTGTCCTGTAAAAGTTCCTAAAGGATGAAAACCGGTGATAGGTATAAATTCACTATTAGATAGTGATTCTTTTCTTTCTATCCAAAAAGGTTTTATAAAGAGTGGAAGTGGTGAAGCTTGCTCTGCTCTATTATATCCCTTACTTTTTAATTCTTGATATTGTTTTGCAAAGTAAGTAGAGTAAAGCTCAATTTTACCAGTAGGCGTACCTTTAGCTTTAATCCCAAACTTTTGTTCACCTGTCCATACTTGACCATTAAGAATCATTTCAAGTGGAGGTATAGTAGCTTTTTCTTTTTCAGTAATACCTTTTAATCCCGCATACTGTTTTTTCCAAATAGCCATCATTCCTTCACGGTTATAATCTCCAAAGTGTTTTTCGTATAATTCTGAATCTAGAACTTTTTTTGCTAATTGATTTATAATCCAATATCCATCTTTTGATTCATAAAGAGGCTCTACTGCTTTACGATTGACTCCAAGAGTTGGTAGTGGTGTTTTATAAGATGTATGTAAGGCTTCATCTCTCTCCATGAAAGTACAATCTGGCAGTATAACATCTGCATACATTGTTGTTTCATTCCAATAAGGAGAAACACATGCTATCATTTCTAGTTTCTCAAGAGCAGTTACAATTTTTTCACTTCCTGCTGATCCTCCAATAATATTTTGACCATAAAAAAATGCCATTCTTTGTTTATATGGCTTATCGCTTAGTACAGATTCTACCCATGTACGGCGATAGTATTTGCTACTCATAAACTTACGAGAAACATCATTTTTTATGTACCATTTTGAAACTGATATATCTTCAATATGAGGAATACCACTCATAAAACTTCCTGTTTTAACAGAACGATTATAAAATACTCCACCTTTTTGACCAAGTGACCCCATGAGCACATTTATTTGAGTTATTAGCATCTTTTCTCTTAAACTTGATGCATAACGCTCAGACCTATATCCGCGGTCGATAAAGCATGCTGGTTTTGCATTATTTAATTTTTTAGCACAGTTGATTATTGATTTTGCTGGAACACTACTTTGTTTTTCTGCCCATTCTGGAGTAAATTCTTTTGAAGCATCTATCATTAGTTGTAAAGCTGTTTTACATGTAACAGTTTTTCCATCGATTTCAACAAAGTATTGACCAAATAAGTTACTTTTATCATTTTCTGATTTAAAACCTGTTACATTTTTTGTTGCAACATAATAGTCCATAATCGTAGCTTTTTTACCTTTGCTCTCTTTTTCAATATTTTGAGTCTTAACAGGTAGTCTAGTCTCCACATCTATGAGCATATCAACATTTGTATGTTTTGCTAAATAATCAAGATCATGATAGTTGTTTTTAAAAATTTCATGCATCAATCCTAATAAAAATGCTGAATCAGTGCCAGGTCTTATAGGTAACCAATTTACATCACTTTCGCCTGCTTCACTTGGTTTTCTTGGGTCTACGACAGTAAGTTTCATTCCATTTACTTTACCTCTTCCAAACATGTTTCCCCATGCATGAGTAACAAGACCGCCACCAGGATTTCTTTGAAGTAAAATACCGTATTTTGCATTTTCATAGTCTGAGCTAATTGCACCTGTTCCTTGTGAAGGAACACCAGTATCACTTTTGCCCCCAATAATAGAACTTAACCCAACTGTTAATCCATTTGCAAAACAAGTATCACCATAACCTACTTTATTTGGTGAGCCATAGAGTTTAAAAAATTCCGCATCCATTAATGGAGCGCTATTAAATCTTGGTAAAAAAGCTAGTGACTTTTGATCTCCTTCGTCTGCTAAAGATTTCATCTTACTAGCCACCATATTGAGTGCTTCTTCCCATGAAGCTTGACGAAATTTACCTTCTCCTCGTTCACCTGTGCGAATAAGAGGTGTCTTTATTCTATCAGGGTCATACAGTGCTCCCATAGCAGCACGCCCACGTCCACATAGACCACCATATGGTGTGTCGAGATTTGCTTCCATTCTTACAAGTCTACCATCACGAACTGTAGCTGTGGCAGGACAAAATTGTGCACACATTCTACAAAGTAATGGAACTTTTTTTTCTATACCAAAATCAGCTTGAGTCACTATTTTAGCTTGACTAGCTGTTTTACTTCCAAAGGTAACAGCAGCAACTGTTGCTGCGCCACCTTTTAGAAACTGCCGTCTGGTTGTTGTACTCATAATTTACATCCTTATCATTGAATTAAGGAAATGTTATCAGAGGAGTAGGGTTAAAATAGGGGGAATGTCTTAGAATTAAAAAATAATTTCAAAAGTAGCACCATAGGTATCATTATATGCTATGAGTGTACCTTTTGAATTTTTTTCTATAATTGTTTTTGTCATATACAGGCCTATACCTGTCCCTGTATTTGCGTGTTTTGAAGTTATATATGGTTCAAAGATTTTACTAACAGGCTCAAATTTGATTCCTCCAGCATTATCTTTTATTTGAATTATACATTTTTCATCTTTTTGAAAAATATTAAACCATATTGTAGGATTAGATATATTACGGCTCATAAGTATATCTTTTGCATTAGCTAAAATATTTAAAATTGCTTGAACAAGTTCTCCTTGTAGTCCATCTATATGAAAGGTTTTATCTTCAGTAAAAATAAGTTTTATATGATTGTTTTCTAGTGACGCACCCATAAGATCTAAAGCTTTTTTACAAGCATCATTTATAGAAAAATTTGTAATTTTTTCATCAGAAGTAAAAAAATTACGAAAATCATCTATTGTATGTGACATATGAGAAATTGTTCTATCTGATTTTTTAATCATTTCATCTAAAGACTTTCTAGTAAGAGTACCATGTTCAAAAGATAAATCAAGATGAATTAGTATACTTCCTAATTCGGTTAGAGGTTGACGCCATTGGTGAGCAATATTACCTATCATTTCTCCCATACTTGCTAATTTATCTTGTCTTATGATTATTCTTTCTTTTTCTATATTTTCTTCTTCTTTTATAATTCTTTTTTTGATTTCTTCATTGATTTTACTCTCTAAAGAGGTATTGAGTTTTTGTAATGAGCTTTGACTCTCTTCTAACTTTTTATTACTAATTTCAAGCCTGCTAGTTAGTCTATTAAATCCATAAACTAAAGTAAAAAAAGTTAAAACTATAATAATGAGATAAAGAAGTATATTTCTTTTTGCCCAATACATTAGTTTGTTATTTTCTTGAGAAACATCTTGTAAAAAAACAAATTTTGCTAGGGTAGTTCCATCATAATCAAGAACATTTAATATATGTGTAATGAATCTTTTATTTTCTAGGACAATATACTCTTTATGACAAATTGTTATGTCTTCAAAAAGTTTTTGTGCATTTTGCTTATTTTGTAGACTACTTGTTAATAATTTAAACGTACAATCTTCTTTATGATTAAAAGAATTTTCTTTATAGATTAGATTATTGACAAAAATCATGCCTTTTACTCCTAAAGAAGCATCTAGAGCATTCAAAAAAAGCATTGGATCGATAATAAAGTTGATAGCTCCTATAAAAATATCATTTTCATAAGCTGGAACAATTATGTGGTAATTAAAACTATTATTGTAAATAAAAAAAGTTCCATAAGATTCCTTTACTTTTAGCGTTTTGCTATCATGTTTGGAAAATGGTACATTTGAAAAAGAGTGTATTGGTTTTAGATTAGCTCCATAAAATTGAATATCTTTTAGATAAGGATATTTCTGTTTTAATCCTTGCCATTGATCTTTTAACAAATTATTTATATAAATTTTATTATGATCAATTAATGCTTTTCTGATACTTTTAGATAAAATTTTTATTTCACCACAAGTAGAAAAAAAATTAAATGTCTTATCAACACTATCTTGATAAACACTCATTATACTGATTGATGATGAAGCTTCAGAGTCTTTTAGAGTCTCTTTAAATTCACTATAACGAAAGATTACGGTAAATGCAAAAAGTATCATAAAAAAACCAAAAATAAATATGATTGTTTTACTTTTTGAAGAATAATTAAAATACTTCATGAATCAATTCTAAAAGTGTATCCAATACCAAATACATTATGAATAAGAGGAACAGGTAGTTTTTTTCTAAGACCTTTGACTAAGCTTTTGAGTGCTTCTTTACTTACATCTTCCCAACCCCAAATAGATTCAATAAGAGAATCAAACTTGTGTATAGTATCAGGTTTAAGAGCCATAACTTCAACTAATTTTAGCTCATTTGCAGTTAAAGGGATTAGTGTTTTATCGCAAAAAAGTGTTTTATTTGTAAAGTCAAAAAGATATTTGTTATCTAAAGATATAGTTTGTAAATTTTTAAAAATTGTTTTTGAACATTCATTTAGGGCTTCTATGAGAGTGTCTTTTGAAAAAGGTTTTACTAAGTATCGGGTGATATTGAGTTCAATTGCACGCATAAGATAAGGATTTTCTGTATGTGCTGTTAACATAATAACTGGAATATTTTTATCTCTTATACGAATTTCACGAAGTAAATCCAGTCCATCTAGTTCAGGCATACAAATATCAAATATAAGTATATCTGGTTTATGCTCTTCATATTTTAATAATGCTTGATTTCCATTTGCAACAGCTATTACATCTTTGAAAAAAAATGATAATATTGAGGTTACTTCTTCTCTAATTGTATTTTCATCTTCTGCATAAAGAACTTTCATAGTTTTAAAATCAGTCATAATTTTTCCTTAAAGCGTAAATTATCATAAAATTCTTTAAGTTTTTATAAAGATTAATTCATATAATTTAAATTATTAACTATTTTTATAATATAAATATAAGAAGTTTTACATGTAAGGGAAAACCCTTACATGTAAAGAGTTTTGTTAAAGTGCTTTTGCTATGATTTTGTTTAATCTTTTTGCAAAGCCTGTTATATCGTCTATCTTCATACCCTCACTGAGTCTTGCTTGGTCCATAAGTAAAAAAGATACATCGTTTAGCATAAAATCATCTGATTTTGCTAAAAGTTTTTCAAAAATTTCATGCTTTGGATTGATTTCCAAGATTGGTTTTACAGTTGGAAGATTATCTTGTCCCATCTGTTTTAACATCTGTTGCATTTGAAAATCAGGGTCATTTTTGTCGTAAATAAGAACTGATGGAGAGTCACTTAGACGGCTTGAGATTTTAACATCTTTTGCATCGTCTTTGAGTATTTCTTTCATTTTAACAAGTATAGCTTGGTACTTGTCTTCATTTTCTTTTACTTCTTCTTTATCTTCTTTAATTTCTTCATCTATGTCAGAGTTGTTTACAGGTTTGATTGGAGTTTTGTCATACTCAGTAACCATTGGCATAACGATGCTATCTACATCTTCATCAAGAAGTAAAACTTCAATGTCTTTAGCTTTAAATTGCTCAATTAGTGGAGAGTTACGAAGTATTACTTCTTCTTCACCTGTGATGTAATATATTGATTTTTGGTCTTCTTTCATAGCCTCTTTATACTCTTTAAGAGTTATAAGACCATCTCTTTTACTTGATTTAAACATAACAAGATCAAGCAGTGCATCTTTGTTTTCAAAATCACCATAAAGGCCTTCTTTTAAAACTCTTCCAAATACTTTGTAGAATTCTAAATATTTTTCTCTATCTTTAGTTTGTAGTTTTTTAAGCTCACCTAGTATTTTTTTAACGCTTGCTTTTTTGATAGTCTCTAATATACGGTTTTGTTGTAATATCTCACGACTTACATTTAGAGGTAAATCTTCAGCATCAATGATACCTTTTACAAATCTCAAGTAAACAGGAAGAAGTTCTTTTTCATCGTCTGTGATAAATACTCTTTTAACATAAAGCTTAACACCTGGTTGGTAATCCATACGGAAAAGATCCATTGGCGCTGTTGATGGTATATAGAAGAGGGTAGAGTACTCTATGGTTCCTTCTGCTTTAGTATGAGTCCAAAGTATAGGATCAGTGCTATCGTGTGAAATTTGCTTGTAAAAGTCTTTGTATTCGTCTTTTTTTATTTCACTTTTACTCATACGCCATAATGCAGACGCTTTGTTTACTTGAATATTTTTGATTTCTGTTTTTGATGGCTCTGTTTCTTTGCCATCATCGTCAGTTACTGCAGGAATTGTTTCTTCTTTATCCATCCAGATACCAAAAGGAATATGATTTGAATATTTTTTGATGATTGACTCAATGCGGTAAAATTCTAAAAATTCATTTTCTTCATCTTTTAGATAAAGTTTGATACTTGTTCCATGAGTTTTTTTATCAGCTTCAACTATTTCATATTCGCCACCAGCTTCACTTATCCATGTATAAGCTTTATCTTCACCTGCTTTTTTTGAAGTTACTTCTATTTTACTTGCCACCATAAAAGCAGAGTAAAAACCAACACCAAATTGACCTATCATATTTGAGTCTTTTTTCTCATCACCACTTAAGTTTTGAATAAAAGATTTAGTGCCACTTTTTGCTATTGTACCAAGGTTTGCAACTAAGTCTTCTTCATTCATCCCTATACCGCTGTCACTTAGTGTTAGAGTTTTAGCCTCTTTATCTAGTGCTATTTCTATTTTTGGACTGTATTTTAAGTTTTTATATTTTTCATCTGTTAGCGTAAGATAGTTTAGTTTATCTAAAGCATCTGATGAGTTAGATATAAGCTCTCTTAAAAATATCTCTTTATTTGAATATAAAGAGTGAATCATGAGGTCTAGAAGTTGTGTAACCTCTGTTTGAAATTGATGTTTTGACATATATTTCTCCTTTGTTTTTTACAATTTTAGCAGAACAAAGATAAGAGAAACATAAAGTTCTATATAATTTATAAGTAATCTTTAGTCTATAAGCATCAAGTTTAATTTGTCTAGCAAAGTAACATAAATTTAAATTATAAATCAGTAAAGAATATAATTTTTATATTTAACAGGATACTAAGGCAAATATACTATAATGAGTAAAATTTTATATAAGGGAGGGTTATGAAAAAAGTACTCTTACTAAGTGCGGGAAGTCCTTGTCGTGCTATTATTGCAGAGACTATTTTAAATAAATATATAGATAAAAATTTAGGCATTGAATTTGTTGGAGCAGGATTAGAAGAAAATACTAAAATAAATAAAAATGCAATGAAGCTCCTTGTTGATGAAGGTGTTGATATTGAAAAATTGAAACCTAAAATTCTTAGTGAAGTAGAAGATGAAGATTTTGATTTGATTCTTACTATTTGTGCTCATTCAAAAGAGATTTGTCCACATTTTCCTAGAGTAGTACCAACTATACATATGGAATTTCCAACAATTATTGATGAAGATGAGACTACTTGTAAAGAACTTGCAATGAGAATAAAAACGAAAGTTAAACCATTAATAATAAGAGAATTATCTTAAAAAGTATTCTATAGCTTTAAAACCACTACCAGCAGCTAGTATAGTTGCTATTACATTTAAGAGAATATTTGTAATTGCTAAGACGAAACTACCACCATTAAATAACCAAAAAGTTTCTAGTGCAAATGTGGAATAAGTTGTTAAAGCTCCCATCATACCTGTGGATAAAAATGACTTCATAGGTGTTGAAAAATACTCTGTATAGGTAAAAAGAGCAAATAAAATACCTAGAATTAAACTACCTAGAATATTTACACCTAGGGTGCCAAAAGGTAAATCATGAGGTACATTGCGATTTATAAGGCCATTGATATAGGCTCTAGAAACTGCACCTATAAAGCCACCACTACCTATGGCTAGTATTGTTTGCCAACTCATCTTTTAACCTTTTTTGCATATTGCTTTTCATGTTTTCAAACCAATTTTCATCTGTTTTTGGATCAATAGAGTCTAGATATGAGATGGTGACTTCTCCACTATGAGCAGTTATTTTTTGTGAATCAAATATATGTTTTGTATTAGTCATAATAACAGGCTGCACTTTTAGATTTAATTTTTCCGCAAGTATTTTTGCACCTGTTTGAAATTCTAATAGATTTTTCCCATCACTTCTGGTTCCTTCAGGAAACATAGATACAACTCGTCCTTCTTTGATTCTTTCTTTTGTTATTTTAATTATTTTAATTATCGATCTTTTATCTTTTCTATCAATCGCTATCATGCCAGGAGCTGTAACAATATGTCCAAATAGTGGGATTTGTTGTAACTCTTTTTTTGCAACCCAACATTGATTTTTTGGATAAACAGCTTCAAGTGCTATAATGTCAACAACGCTTTGATGATTTATGAGTATTAGTTTGGCTTCTGGGTCAGGTTTCCCTTTTTCAATGATTTTGAAACCCATAATATAGGTTTGCATATTAGCCCATAATTGTCTTATTTTGAATTGTTTGTTTTTAAATATATAAAGTAGTATGACTGTAATGAGAATTGTTACAACAAACTCTATAATAAGAAAAATACCTTTAATTCTTGCTATCATCTATCCATCCTATTTTTCCATTTGGAAGAAGTACTTTTGTATATTTGTTTTTTTTGTCCAGTACTTGGGCATATAAAGTTCTATTTGTAATGTAAAAAACAGTTGATTTTTGTGTTGGTAAAATTTTTATATGCGTATTTTGTTCTATTTTTATACTATTTAGTGGATTTTTATCATAAACAAAAAGACTAATAAGAACGACTAAAAAAACAATATAAGTTATTTTTCTTCGTCTTATAAAAAGAGAGATTAAGATAATAGCGATTATTCCATATAATCCATCTTTATATATTTGTAAACTGCTTTGTGCAGGATTTAAGTCTATTTGCGTACTTATTTTATCATCGGTGACTACAATAGGAAGAGAAAATTTTTCAAACTTATTACTAAGTGAATTAAAGTAAGTAAATTCAAATTTTTTTTGATAATCTGGTATGATAGCATAGTAAAATATTTTATAAAAAGGGAGATTGTCTATACTTGAGTCAATACCATCTCGTATAACATTTTTTAAACTAAAATCGCTTAGATTTGATTGTTCTGCTTCAATCTCCAAAACAATAATTAAACTCTTATCGTCAAATTGACTTGTTTTGATTTTTTTTATCTTTAATGATTTCGCTATGACATTACTAAACTCATTTGTTCCATTGAGCTTTATAATGCTTGGAGTGGCTGCTTTTAATAAAGAGTTATCTATTGGATTACCACGAAAATATATATTGAGTGTTATATGGGGTAGTTTAGAAGTAAGATTATTTGCTTTCATATAAAAAGTGTTATAAAAGATATTGTCACTAAACCATTGCCATTTGGCATCAGGATTTATAATACTTAGATTTTGTTCGTTTGTAAATTCAGTTGAAATTTCTTCAAAGTCAGCATTTGCAATGATTGCTTTGACTTTTACCTCAAACACTTCACCAACATATACTTTTTTTGGAATTTTTTCATAAGACAAAAAAATTGTTTTTTCTTTGATTGTCGTAGAGATAGCACTACTATTAGTTTCATTTGGGTCATATACACTTTGTGAAAATGAAAAAGAAACAAAACTAAATAGTAGTACTAGTAATTTTATCATTAGCCTTCCATAAGACCTTCGAGCATCTTTACACCATCTGCTGAGCCTAAAAGAGTTTCTATAGCTCGTTCTGGATGAGGCATAAGTCCAAATACATTTCTTTTTTTATTACAAATACATGCTATACAATCAATAGAACCATTTGGATTTTGGTCTATCCCGTTTTCATCTGAATACTTTAAAAGTACTTGATTATTAGCATATAATTCTACTAATCCTTTTTCATCAATAAAGTAGTTGCCCTCACCATGTGCTATTGGTATGTTTAAGACATCACCAATGTTTAGTTTTTGTAAAAATTTGTTATCATTATTTATAACTCGAAGATGTTGATGTTTTGATATAAAATGTACATTGGAGTTTCTTTTCATAGCTCCTTCAAGAAGTCCCATTTCAAGAAGCATTTGAAAGCCATTACAGATACCAAGAACTTTTCCACCATCATTTGCAAATCTAATTACATCTTTCATGATAGGAGAAAACTTTGCTATTGCAGCACTTCTTAGATAATCTCCATAGCTAAAGCCACCAGGAAGAACTACTAAATCAGTATCTGCTGGTAGAGTATCATCTTTATGAAAAACAAGCTCTACTTGGGCATTTAGTTTTTCATAAGCATATTTTGTATCCATTTCACAGTTCGTTCCAGGAAAGACAACAACAGACACCTTCATTATGCTATCTCAATCTCATAGTTTTCTATAACTGTATTTGCTAAGAGTTCTTCACACATCTCTGATACTCTTGCTTTTACTTTATCTTCATCTGTTTCATTTACTTGTAAAATTATTTGTTTCCCAATCCTTACATCACCAACTTCATTGAAACTTAGTGCACTAAGTGCATGATGAACTGCTTTACCTTGTGGGTCAAGTACACCTTCTTTTAACTGTATATTAACGATAACTTTCATTTTTATTCCTCTATTTTAATATTCTATTTAATACTTCTTGATATGCAACTTTTACATTACCAAGATCTTGTCTAAACACATCTTTATCTAATTTTTCATTTGTATCCATATCCCAAAATCGACAGCTATCAGGGCTAATTTCATCTGAAAGTAAAATATTTCCTTCACTATCAACACCAAACTCAACTTTAAAGTCAACTAGGTTGAGTCTACGATCACTAAAGAATTTTTTTAATACAGAGTTTATTTCACGACCAAGTCTTTTTAACTCTTCTAAGTCAGATTCACTCTTCACTAAATCCATCATTATACAGTGTTCATCATTTAAAATAGGGTCATTTAATGTATCATCTTTATAGTAAAATTCTACTAATGTAAAAGGTAATATAGTGGCTTCTTTAATTCCTAATCTTTTTGTAAGTGAACCAGTTGCTATATTTCTTACAACTACTTCAATTGGAATAATGTCTACTTTTTTAATAAGTTGGTTATTATCATCTAGTGTTTTAACTAGGTGAGTTTTAATGCCATGCTCTTCTAAAAGTGCAAAAAGTTGTGCACTGATTTTACAATTGAGTGCACCTTTACCTTCTTGGCTTCCTTTTTTAGCAGCATTTCCTGCTGTTAGGTCATCTTTGAATTCCGAAATAAGAAGATTACTATCTTCTGTGGTGTAAAGTTTTTTAGCTTTACCTTCGTACAACAAACCTTTTTTTTCCACTTTCAATTCTCCTAGTTACTTTTGTTTTATACTGAGTACTTTGATGATATCAATAGCACTTTTTAGTTGTAGATCATTTGAGATATTCTCTTCTGTTATAACTTGTTCTTTCTCTTTATTGTCTTTTGTTTTAGTCACTTTTTTAGTTGTATTAGTATCTACTTTTTGCAATTCTTCTTCTAAATGTTGTTTTAACTCATTTTCTTTTATCATAAAGTCATTATTTTTTTGTGGGACTTTTCCTGGAAAGACTTCTATGTCAGGAGTAACACCAACAGCTTGTATAGTTCTTCCACTTGGAAGGTAATATCTTGCAATTGTAAGTCTTAATGCTTCTTCTTTATCAATTGGAAGGATGACTTGGACACTTCCTTTTCCAAATGTTTTTTGCCCAACAACAATGGCTCTTTTATGGTCTTGTAACGAGCCACTTACAATCTCACTTGCACTTGCACTTCCACCATTTACTAAGACTACAAGCGGTATATCTGAAATAGTCCCACTTTTTGTTGCTGTGTATTCACTATTTTGATCTTCATAGCGACCTTTTTGGGAAACAATAACACCTTCTGATACGAACAAGTCAGTAAGTCCTACAGCTTGATTTAAAAGACCACCTGGGTTATTTCTTAAATCTAAAATAATCCCTTTTATATCTCTGTTTTTACTTAAAGCTTCTTTTGTTTTTTGAACAACATTTTTATCAAAATTAACAACTCTTACATAAAGAATTTTATCTTTTTTAATCATCTTTGTGTATACAGAGTCTATTTTAATTATATCTCTTGTAATAGGAATTAGAAGTGGCTTGTTCTCTCCCTCTCTCACCACAGTAAGAGTTAAGCTAGTTCCTGGTTTTCCTCTCATGATTCCAACAGCTTCATCTATTGTCATGTTAAGAGTTGATTGGTTGTTAATCTTTAGTATGATATCACTTGCTTTTACTCCAGCTTTATCAGCAGGAGTTCCCTCCATAGGTGCGATGATAGTTAACGCCCCATCTCTCATACCTATAGTGATTCCAAGTCCACCGAATTCCCCATCTGTTTGTATTTTTAAATCTTTAAAATGTTTCGTATCTAGAAACGATGAATGTGCATCAAGATTTTCTAAAAGGCCCTCTATAGATTTGTTTACAATTTCTTGAATTTTCAAATCATCGACATAGTACTTTTCAACAGTTCCTAAAACTTTAGTAAATTTTGCAAGTGCGGAGAGTCTGCTTTCTTCTGTTGTTGCTGTGTCTTTTGCTAAAAGGGTTGATGATAACAAGATTGTAACACCAATCAAAGTAGAAGCAAATCCTAGTGTCATAAATTTTATGTGTTTCATATAATAATTCCTTTTTTACTGAATTATTCCAGTAAAAATTTCTTTTGTTGTTAAAAGAAATTTATGTTATTTAAAATAGATGTAGATTATATATAAATTTTACTAAAAAATCTATAAAGTGTTTAAATGAAAATAAAATAAGTATCAATATGAAAAATAATATTTAAGAAACTTGACAGTAATAGACTAAAGTTGTATAATTAAAGAAAAAGATAAGGAGTTCGTTATGAGTAATAGCAATATATTTGAGAAACTAACACATCAAATGACTCAAGCAATTGAAAGTTCAGTGAGTTTAGCTCTTCATTCTAAGAATAATGAAGTACAACCTTTACATGTAATGTGGTCATTAGTAACAAATACAAGCTCTATATTAAATCAAGTTTTTAACAAAATGAATATAGACAAAGCAGCGATAGAATTAGAAATAAAAAGTGAAATAGAAAAACTTCCAACAAGTTCAAATGTTACAAAAGAGAGTATTAAAATTTCAAAAAATATGGTAGAGAGTCTTCATAAGGCAGAAGGTCTTATGAGTAAGATTGGAGATAGTTTTTTAGCTGTAGATACTTGGGTACTTTCAAATTTAGATTCAAAACCAATTAAAGAGATATTGTCAAAATATGTTGATTTAGTTGATTTAAAAAAGAATTTTGAAGCATTAAGAGGTGGCAAAAAGATAGATAATCAAACAAGCGATGAAAACTTAGAAGCCTTAGGAAAATACGGCATTGATTTAACGGCAATGGCAAACGAGGGTAAACTAGATCCCGTTATTGGAAGAGATGAGCAGATTCATAGAATGATGCAAATTTTGATTAGAAAAACGAAAAACAATCCTATTTTGATAGGAGAGCCAGGAACTGGTAAGACTGCTATCGCTGAAGGTTTAGCACAAAAAATAGCTTCAAATGATGTTCCTATATCTCTTCAAAATAAAAGATTGATTGCTCTTGATATGGCAGCATTGATTGCTGGTGCAAAATATAGAGGTGAGTTTGAAGATAGATTAAAAGCTGTTATTGATGAAGTAAAAAAAGATGGCAATATCATACTTTTTATAGATGAGATACATACAATTGTTGGAGCAGGGGCAAGTGAAGGTAGCATGGATGCAGCAAATATTCTTAAGCCAGCTTTAGCACGTGGAGAACTTCATACGATAGGTGCAACTACACTAAAAGAGTATAGAAAACATTTTGAAAAAGATGCTGCACTTCAAAGAAGATTTTTGGCAATAAAAGTTGATGAACCTAGTATCAATGAAGC
>Ga0193956_1000405_pt1 | contig 20140 bp, 18 predicted proteins | sample BB_7_MG_FD_140358 | JGI IMG/M metagenome (GOLD analysis project Ga0193956, IMG submission 140358) | Microbial mat bacterial communities from the Broadkill River, Lewes, Delaware, United States - BB_7_MG | ecosystem: Environmental > Aquatic > Freshwater > River > Microbial mats | place: USA...
AAAGAGTTTAATTTAACATAAGATTTATTTAGATACTATTTCGTAATATTTAATTTAAAAAGGTAATATTATGAAATATCTATTTCTTACGCTATTCACATTAACATCTCTGTTTTCAGCACAAATAGCTGATGACTCAACAAAAGTTAAAAAAATAGTCGCTATTGGACCTGGGGCACTAAGACTTGTTACTATACTTGACGCTACTGACATGTTAATAGGGATAGAAAAAACTGAACGCAAGGCACTGGGGTTTTCTGAATACAGAACTATCATTGGTAAAAATAAAATATTTTCATTACCAATTATAGGAGCTGGTGGACCAAATAAACTTCCTAATTTAGAGATGCTTTTACAACTCAAACCTGATTTAATAGTCGCTTCATTTATAAGTGAAAAACAACTCTCTCTCATCACGCAAAAAACGGGTATACCTACTTTAGCATTAAGTTATGGTCTAGGATATGGAGGAGTTAAAAGTAAAATAGAAGCTATAAAAAACTCTCTACTTCTTTTAGGCAAGGCTTTAAATAAAAGCCAAAGAGCATCTAAAATAGTTGATTTTATGAATACTCAAGAAAAAGAGTTACAAAGCTATATAATAAAAAACAAAAATATTTATATAGGTGGGGTTGGATTTAAAGGAGCACATGGAATTACAAGTACAGAGAAGCACTATCCTTCATTTGAGCTTCTAGGCATAAAAAACCCTCTTGCTAAAAATGCAAAATCAAACCATGTTATGATTCAAGAAGAGAGTTTGATTTTAGAAAATCCTGATTATATATTTTTAGACCTCTTTGGCAAAAAAATCATAAATGAAAATTTTAAGAAAAAACAAACACTTTATACATCACTTAAAGCATATAAGGATGGTCATATCTCATGGCTACTTCCTTATAACTTTTACAATACTAACATATCAAATGTATATATCAATAGTTGGATCATCCTTGCAAAACTAGGCTATGAAGTGGATATACAATCAAAAATGAGTACAATATACGATGCATTTTATATAAATGGAGCATCCAAATTGATGAAAACTAGATACCCACTAAAGAAATTCTAATGCCTCAACTTTTAGCGATTCAAAGAAGAGCAAAGAAGAGAAATATTATCATTTTTGTATCTATTTTTCTTTTATTATTTTTAACGACTATTAATCTTTTAACAGGGGCTAATGGACTTGATTTTAGTGACATTAGTAAATTTTTAAATGCGGATTCAAATTTTGATTTGATTATATTTCAAATAAGACTTCCAAGAGTACTAGCAGCTGTACTTGCTGGATCTTTACTTGGACTAAGTGGAGCAATCATGCAAGGAGTTTTAAAAAATCCTCTTGCTTCCCCTTTTACCCTTGGTATCTCTGGGGCTGCTGCATTTGGAGCATCATTTGCTATTATCGTGCTTGGAGCCTATACGAATGAACAGAGTATCAATTCCAGCATAAGCGTAAGCCTATCAGCATTTGTTACAACTTTGATTTGTATGGGCATTATACTGCTTCTAGGTAAATTTGCAGCACTGAGTCCAAGTTCTATGATACTTGCAGGTGTTGGGTTAGGCTCATTTTTTCATGCACTTACAATGTTTTTACAATACTTTGCTGATGATATGGAAGTCTCAGCAACTCTTTTTTGGACTTTTGGAGAACTAGGAAAAGCAAGTTGGAATGAGATTACAATAATGAGTTTAGTACTTATCCCAATTTATATATACTTTTTATTTTCTCACTGGAAAATGGATGCTTTAAGCTTTGGCGATGATAGTGCAAAAAGTAGAGGAGTAAATGTAGATAGATTTAGAATGATCTCTTTGCTTATGGCTTCTCTTCTCTCAGCAATAGCAGTATCTTTTTTAGGAATTATAGGTTTTGTAGGACTTATCGCACCACATGTTATAAAGATAGTTATGGGTAATTCTTATCGCTGGGTTTTAACTCTTTCCCCTTTAATTGGTGCTATTCTACTTTTAGGTGCTGATTTTTTATCTAAAATAATTCTCTCTCCTATAATCTTACCTATTGGAATTTTAACTTCTTTTATGGGTGTTCCTATCTTTTTATATCTTCTTTTAAAAAGGTCGTACTAATGAGTTTAATAGTTCAAAATATAAACTTTTCTCTTAAAAAAACCAAATTACTAGATGATATTTCCTTTACATGTAAAGCAGGAGAAATGCTAGCTTTTATTGGTCCAAATGGTGCAGGAAAAACAACGCTTTTAAAAACTATAACAAATATATATAAAAAAAATAGTGGTACAGTTTCTCTTTTTGATGAAGATATAAGTAAAATGCCTTTTGAAGAGCTCTCTAAAAAAGTTGCCTATATGCCTCAGTTTAATGAAGTGCCACATATAAGTGTACTTGAAGTATTGGAACTTGGAAGATATACATATTGTAAAAGCAAATTAAGTGATAAAGATAGAAGTGTTTTAGATGTTATCATAAAAGAATTTACATTAGAACCTATACTAAATACAAATATTTCAAGGCTAAGTGGAGGACAAAGGCAAAAAGTTTTTTTAGCTTCTGCACTCGTTCAAGAACCTAAGCTTTTAATTTTGGATGAGCCTATAAGCCATCTTGACCCTAAAAATCAACTCGATGTTTTACGAGTAGTTAAAAAAATCACAAAACAAAAAAATATTATTACACTGATAGTATTACACGATATTCAACATGCACTTCACTACAGCGATGAACTTTTAATGTTAAAAAATTCTAAAGTTTTATATCAATTGAAAAAAGATGATGTTAAAGAAGAGCATTTAAATAAAGTTTTCGAAATTCATTCAAAATTGTTTAAAGAAGATAGACACACATTTGTGTTTTATAAACACTCACATAGTAAAGAAGAAAAGGGACTTCATTAGTCCCTTTATTTAATTAGCAAGATGGAACATTACCGCTATCACTTGCATAGTTATGGAAAAAGTCAAACATATGTGGGAAATATTTATCTTTTAATACTTTTGTATGATTAGGACATATTGTCTTAATTTCATCAAAAAGTTTACCATCTTTATTGATTGCTGTCCATTCTGCTTGAGTATGTTTTTTAGCAAAGTCACCACCAGTCATGCCACAACTCTTTTTCAAAAATTTTAAATAATATTTTTGTCCTTTTACTACATCAGCCGAGGCCGAACTACTCATCATCCCTACCACCATAAAAGCCGTTATTAGTAATCCTAATAATTTTTTCATTTCAAACTCCTTGTTTAATTTGTAGCATTATAATACACAATTGTGAATAAAAAGTGAATAAAATTAAATTAATTTATTTTTATCAAGTTTTAATTCACTGTTACTCATAACTCCAATTTCTTTATCCAATATATTTTTTGCTATATCTTTTGCATCACCCAATGAATGCATTTTATATGTTCCACATTGATACACATTAAGTTCGGGAATGTCTTCTTGTTTTTTTACATTTAAAATATCTTCCATAGATTCTTTCCATGCTTTTGCAACTCTTTTTTCATCTGGAGTTCCAATAAGACTCATATAAAAACCCGTTCTGCATCCCATAGGGGAGATATCTATAATCTCAACCCCATCACCATTGAGATGTTCTCTCATAAATCCAGCATAAAGATGCTCTAATGTATGGATTCCCTCTTGTGAAAGGTTGTCTTCATTTGGTTTGCAAAAACGAAGATCAAAAACTGTGATTGTATCATTTGATGGTGTTTGCATTGTTTTTGCTACTCTTACTGCTGGTGCTGGCATTTTTGTGTGATCTACCATAAAACTATCTAATAGTGGCATATTTTCCCCTTGTATTTTTTCGCATTATATCATATAATTTACTCTATGAGGCTAACATACTTTTTTTTACTAATCTTATTTTTTTCAGGTTGTGCAAACTCTCAAAATAAACTAGAAGAGTTTTTTCAAACAGACAATGCAACGCATATAAAAAAAGACTATTATGAGATAGTAAAACTTTTAAGTGAGTATAAAAAAAAGCTCGATAAAAGAAACCCACAAAACTACGATAAACAATTTTCTCATTACATGTACAATGAATTTAACAACGCAACAAATAACCTTTTTTTAAAAGAAAATGGAAAATATATTGATGATTTTAATGATTATTTGAGAATTGCAATAAGTCCTAAACAAATAGCAAATAGAAATGATTACCTTATACTAGGACTTTATAAACAGATATATAAATCTTATGAAATTGAAGAGGACATCCAAATAAGTACTCTTACTTACGAAATAGAAAAGTTAAAAAGTCTCTACTATACGCTCAGTGTTATTAATTGGCAAATTAAAAGCAAAAAAGATGAAAATGACAATTATCTCTTTTTAACATGGCAAAATAATTGGCAAATAGAATTAACAAAACGGATAAAAAACAATGAAAAAATTACCTGGCAATTGATCCAAAATTTAGAATACATTAAAAATCAGAGAGAGACTATTTTTTCACCATCAAATGCTAATTTTGAAGTTCTGATGCAAGAGATGCTATATAGAGTCAAGAACTCTTTAAAAATTATGGGAGAAGAACCTCTAGATGTCAGTATTGAAGTGATGAAAACTTTAGTATTTTTTCTATAGCCTTGATGTAAATCACGACTTTTTAATTTTTTATTCTATATAATTCAAAAAATTATTAAGGAGATGAAATGGAAATCAATAACACTCAAGTATGTAATGTATGTTTAAAATCAAGCGATACAGATAGTAACGCTGTATTTATCAAAGCAACAAAAGGTGGAGAATCTGTAGATGTATGTACTGCTTGTATCCCTCATATCATCCATGGTAGTGGTGATGCTGTAAAAGCTAATGAAACTGTAAAAAAAGAATTAGGTTTATAATACAACTTTTTCACTCTTTTTGTTATAATAATTATAATTAAAACAAAAAGAGTGTCCATGAGAGAAAATCAGGTATATATTTGGTCCAAAATAACAAGGTATTTTCACTGGATACTTGTTATTTGTATTACTGTTACCTTTGCCTCTTCTTACTTTGAAAACCTCTTTTTACTTCATATCTCTTTTGGCATTATTGCTGGTGGTCTTCTTACTTTTAGGCTTTTATGGGGATTTATAGGACCTTTTTACGCTCAATTTAAAAACTTTGATTTTTCTCTAACAGATCTATTTTACTATCTTACAAAACTTTTTAAAGATAAAAAAACACATATTGGACACAACCCTGCAGCTTCATGGGCTACAATATTGCTTATAGTTTTTGGGTTCTTTTGTACTGTTAGTGGAGTAGTTTTATTAGGAAGTCAAGAAGATAGAGGGATATTTAGTTTACTACATCCAACACTTAGTCCTTTTGCTCTTCAAGTTCATGTCATAAGCAAAAATGTTGTTGGAATAGTTGCTATTATTCATATAATTGGAGCAACTCTTGAGCATTTTTTTCACAAAAGCGATACCGTTACTTCTATGATTCATGGGTATAAAAAAATAGATGCAAAACCTATAGTCGTCACAAAATTTCAAAACTATCTTGGAACTTTTGCAATTATTTTTTCTCTTTGGGTTGGTCTATTTTCTCTGTTTTTTCCACAAATCTCAATTATGACAAAAAACTATGATGAAATTGTTTACACAAAAGATAATCCACAGTTTGCCAAAGAATGCTCAGAGTGCCATACACTTATCTCACCAACTTTTATGACAAAATCCATGTGGGAAATAGCTTTAGAAAATAAAAAAGAACATTTCAAAAAAGACTTAACAAAAGATGTTCCTCACTTTGAAAGTATAAAAAAGTATATTTTAAAAAATAGTGCAGAAACTTCTGAAACAGAAATTTCTCAAGGAGTTATACAAAGCACAATAGGTAAATTTAAATATAGAATTACTAGAACAGAATATTGGAAAGATATACATAGAAAAATTCCAAGAAGTGCATATAAAAAAGAGTCAATAGAGTCAAAATCAAACTGTGCCGCCTGCCATATGAATTTCGGAAAGACAAACTACATAAATGATGAAGATATATCTCTAAAAAGCTTTACACTAAAAGAGGCTGCAACAATATATCTCAAAAACTAGTTAAATATTTCATATGAAAGAACTATTTTTTTTCTCTCTATCCCCCATCTATATCCACTCATTGCTCCTGATTTTCCAATAACTCTATGACAAGGAATCAAATAAGCAATAGGGTTAGAACCAATAGCACTAGCAACTGCTCTTACAGCTTTAGGTTTGTTTATACTCTTTGCAACAGATTGATAAGTAGTAACTGTCCCATGAGGTATATTTAGTAAAGCTTTCCAGACATTTATTTGAAAATTTGTGCCTTTTATAAAAAGTTTAAAAGGATTTTTATCTATAAAAATATCATTTAATTTTTTTTGTACTTGTTTATTGTCTTGAACTAGTTGTGCTTTTATCCAATGTTTAGTTAGATTTTCAAAGACAATATCTTCGTTATCATCACAAAACTCCATATAACAAATACCTTTACATGTAAAACCAAGCAGAACCTTACCAAAAGGGCTAAAAGCATATCCATATGTTATAGTTAAATCCCTACCTAACTCTTTATACTCTTTTGGAGTAACCCCAATAAAGTTTACAAAAAGTTCATGCAGCCTACTAGAACTAGACAACCCACTTTCATATGTACAATCTAAAATTGATTTTGAATGTTTAAGATGCTCTTTTGCATACTCCAATGTAATAGATTGTAAAAACTGCATAGGGGTAACACCGACATACTCTTTAAAAACTCGACTAAAATGAAATTTACTAAGCTTTACATGTAAAGCTATATCATCAATACTTGGCTGATTTTTAAAATTTGTATCAATATAGTTAATTGCTTCTTTTATCTTTAGATAATTTGCACTTCTCTTTTCCAAAATCTTTGTCATTTTTTTCTTTCATAATTAAAAATAGTGCAATAAAAACTAAACTTGCACCTATGTACATATTTATTGTAAAAACTTCATTTAACAAGAATACTCCTAAAAGTGATGCACTAATAGGAATCAAAAAAGTAACAAGTAAAACCTTTACAGCACCAACGAGAGCTAACAATCTAAAAAATATTATATATGCAATTGCCGTTGAAAATATAGCTAATAAAATCAAATCATTAATTTGATAATAACTCTGTATATTGGCTTCTAAAATTGATTCGTGAAAAACTCCATATGTAATCAATGAACTACAACTGAGCATTCCAAAAGCAGAAAAAAGAGGATTTATTCCTTTTAAAAGTTTACCAAAAATACCTCCAAAAGCATAAGAAATTGGAGCAATTAAAGCAAAGATAACATACTTATCTAAACTAAAACCCTCTTCTGGAAAAATCAAAATTATAATTCCAATAAATCCTATCATTATGCCTAAAGATTTTACTTTAGTAAGTTTTTCATCTTTTGTTAAAAGATGTGCAAACAAAGCAGCAAAAATAGGTGTTGTTGCATTAAATATTGAAGCAGAGGATGCAGTTATGCCTTCTTGTGCATATGTAAAAGCTAAAAAAGGGATTACATTATTAATAAATCCCATTATAAAAAAAGAAAGCCACAACTTTATACTAAAATCAAACTTTACTCGTTTAATAATCAAAAAAAGAAGCATCGTTAAAGCCGCAAAGAAAACTCTAAAAAAAACTATTTGTTCAAATGAAAAATAGAGTAATGCCTTCTCTATGAAGTAAAATGATCCTCCCCAAAGAAGAGAAAGAATAAAAAGTAATCCAAAATTTATAATACTCACTTAAGTCCTTCTATTATTTTTTTACAAGTATATACAACTATAAGAATTTAATCAATCCGAATCTTGCTATTTACTAACTAATTTTTCAAGAATTTATCGCTTATATGATGTGTTAACATATTATATTTTAAAAAGAATAAAAATCATGCACTAATAAAATTTAAATTGATTTTTTATACGATATAATCTGATAACTAAAAAAAAGGTTCTTAAATGGCAAATAAAATTTATGTTTTAGATACCAATATAATTCTTCACAATAACTATATGATAAAAGAATTATCAGATGAAGGCAACAACATAATAGTCATCCCTGAAACAGTCTTAATAGAGTTGGAAAATTTTAAAAAGAATTTTACAGAGCTTGGCTTTCAAGCAAGAACATTTGCAAGAATGTTAGCTTCAAGTAAAGTCAGTAGTGTGGACTCTAAAAATGGTTGCAGAATCGTAAAAATGAAACACGAAGATGTAAATATACACCTTTTTGCAAAAGAAAAATACGACTCAGATATAGATAGTAGCCATCTTGATGAGTCAAATGATAAACGAATCGTAGAAATAGCCAATGCATCACAAGAGTACTACAAAGGTCATAAAATAGTATTTTTATCTCTTGATGTATACGCTCGTATGTTTGGTTTGCTTGCTAATGTCAAAGTAGAAAGTCTTAGAGAAGACCGTAGTGATGTTCCAAAATTTGAATTTGTAAAAACACTAGAACTTGATTCTAGTTACTTCAATACAATCAACAACAAAGACATTAGAGAATATGATGAAGAATACAAATATGGTAATTATTCTTATGAATTTATCTCACAAGATGGAAACTCTTTACATGCTGTTATCTCTCCTAGTGGTCTTATAAATGTTGTAAATGAAAATGAAGATTTTAAAGGCTTAGAAGTAAAACCTATAAATTTAAAACAAAAATTCTTTATGAAATCAATCTTGAGCAACATATATGATATTCATATCGTTGATGCAAAAGCAGGAAGTGGTAAAACCCTCATGGCTTTTACAGCTGCGATGCGACTTATAGACAAAGGAAATTATGAAAAAATAGTCTATGTTAGAAACTCTATAGAAAGTGTTGATAAGGGTGCTGATGTAGGTTATCTAGCTGGCAATGATGAAAAATTTAGAATATACAACATGGCTCTATTTGATACGCTTGAATTTATCGCAAAAAAAAGATTAAAGAAAAAAGAAAATGTAGATATGCAAATGGCAATTGAAAGTAAGATTGAAGAGCTTATGAGTAAATACAACATAGAAAAACTTTGGCCAGGAGAGGCAAGAGGAAGAACCCTCAGTAATGCAATAGTTATCCTAGACGAATGGCAAAATAGCTCAAATAATACAACTCAACTAATACTTTCAAGATTGGATAATAACTGTAAAGCTATAGTCATTGGATCAAACAGACAAATTGATAATATGTATCTAAACAGATATAACAACGGGCTTACTTCACTTCTAAAACAGACGCAAAATGAGAATAATCCTCTTCCTCTATTTGCTATTGAATTAGACAAATCAGTGAGAGGAAAATTTTCTCATTTTGCAGATGAAATTTTCGGGAAAAAAGAGAAGAGTTAAGCCAACTCTTCTCTAATCTCTTTGACCGCTTGAACCATATTTAAAAGAGCTTCTTTTGTCTCTTTCCATTTGCGTGTTTTAAGTCCACAATCTGGATTTATCCAAAGTTGTTCTTTTGGTAAAACTTCGAGTAGAAGTTTTATCTGTGTTTTAATCTCTTCTACACTTGGAACTCTTGGAGAGTGTATATCATAAACACCTGGTCCAACCTCTTGTTTATAACCAATACGAGCAAAAACCTTTAATAATTCATTACCACTTCTTGCAGTCTCTATCGTAATTACATCAGCATCCATTGCCTCTATAGTTTTTATGATATCATTAAACTCACTATAACACATGTGTGTATGAATTTGAGTTTTTTTCTCTGCTTTACTAACACAAATCTTAAAATCTCTTACTGCCCACTGTTCATACTCTTTTATATTCTTTTTTCTTAAAGGATAACCCTCTTTAAAAGCAGCCTCATCAACTTGTATGATTTTAATGCCAGCTTTTTGTAAGTCATCAACCTCATCACTTAATGCTACCCCTATTTGCTTTGATACTTCACTACGAGGTAAATCATCTCTAACAAAAGACCAATTCAAAATTGTCACTGGACCTGTAAGCATACCTTTCATGATTTTTTTAGTTCTGCTTTGTGCATAACATATCCAATCAACACTCATAGGCTTTTCTCTACTAATATCACCATAAATGAAAGGAGGTTTTACACAACGACTACCATAGCTTTGAACCCAACCATTTTGACTAAACCCATAACCACTTAGTTGTTCACCAAAGTATTCAACCATATCATTTCTTTCAGGTTCACCATGAACTAACACTTCGAGTCCACACTCTTCTTGAAAAGCAACACACTCATCTATATAAGATTTCATAACTTGCTCATAATCTTCTTTAGTAATCAAACCTTTTTTAAAACCATTTCTTGCAAGCCTAACTTCAGGAGTTTGAGGAAAAGAACCAATCGTTGTAGTAGCTAAATCTTCATAAGCTAAAAGCTCTTTTTGGAGTTTTATTCTCTGTTCATACGTTCCATCTCTTTCAAAAATCTTCAAATTTTGCACGCTATTTTGTACTTTTTCATTATGGATTAATTTGGAAGTTTTTCTACTTTCATTTGCTCTTATATTCTCTAAAAATTTATCCTCATCATACTCTTTAGCAAAAAACTTTTTTGATATAAAAGAGATTTCATCAAGTTTTTCAACAGCATAACTAAGCCAGTTTTTTATCTCCTTATTTTGCAATTGCTCATATTTTAGAGTAAAAGGAACATGTAAGAGTGAACAAGATGAACCAACCAAAATATTCTCTTTTGCAACAACTTTTGCAATATCTTCTAAAAGTTCTAAACTATCCTCAAAACTATTTTTCCAAATATTTCTCCCATTAACAACACCAGCAATTAATTTTTTACCACTTTTTGCTATAACTTCAAGTGATTTTAAATTATCTTGACCATAAATAAAATCAAGACCTATTGCCCAAACAGGAGTAGAAGCTAGCATATTAGTAGCTTCACAAGAGTGCTCAAAATAAGTCACTACCGCTACTTTTGTATTGGCTGCTAATTTATCATATGTATATTTAATAAGACTATAAACTTTTGGATCCAAATCTTTGACAAAAATTGGCTCATCAAACTGTACTAATATATCATCATCCAACTCATTTATCTGCTCTAAAAGTTTTTCATAAAGAGGAAGAATTTTGCCAAGTAACTCATAACAATCTCCACCATCTATCCTCTTTGAAAGCCCTAAGTAAGTTAATGGTCCGATTAAATTTATCTTTGTTTTAATTCCTAAACTTTTTGCTTCTTGGTACTCTTCTATCACTTTTGAAGCATTAAGTTTGTACTCATCTTCCACACAAAGCTCTGGGACGATATAGTGATAATTTGTATTAAACCACTTTGTCATTTCACAAGCAGTTGCTACTTCATTTCCTCTTGCCATTGCAAAATAAAGCTCTTCATCTTTTAAATCTCTAAATCTTTTAGGGATAGCCCCAAGAAGAAAAGATGTATCTAACATAGTGTCATATAAAGAAAAATCATTTGAACTAATAAACTCTATACCTGCTTTTTTTTGGTACTCCCAATGGCGTTTTTTAAGCTTACTAGCAACACTTTTTACTGCATCATATGAGCATTTTTTTGCCCAAAACTCTTCTAAAACTTTTTTAAGTTCTCTTTGTTCTCCAATCCTTGGAAAACCTATTACATAATTTGACATTTTTTATCCTAATATTTTTTTTGGGTGAGTAAATATTAGTAAAAAGGAGGATGTACACCAGAGCGTCTAAACGCAAAATAAGTACAATAGTATGGACATCGAGGGATATAATGATAGAGGAGCGTAGCTAATCTAGTTTTGATTTTATAAAAACAGTTACAATGGCACGGTCTATCACTTGTTAAACAAGTAGTTTCTAAAATCTCCAGTGGCTGTTCATCTTCATCTACTTCTTTCGCTTCTCTTGAAAGTTCATTTGACAGTAAAGAGTATATAGATGATACTTTGGCATTTAAACTTCTTTGCACACTATACGCTAAAACAGCACTAAATGAAAAGTAGTTTTTCCCAAAACCAGCAGGTGATTTCACTGTATTCCTTATAATTTTTCAAAATTATAGCAAAATTGTATATCTATTATCAATATAAGAATGTTTTCGATTTATTTTAGTAGTAGATAAAGAGGGCCGAAGCCCTCTTTGTAGTTTTAAGCCTCTAATTCGTCAGAGAAATCAGCAGCTGCTAAACGGCTTAACTGTCTCCATCTTCTTTGAGCATCTTTTTTATTTTGGTCGAATAATGCTTGTGCATGTTCAGGATTTGTTTTCTTTAAAGAAGCATATCTTACTTCATTCATTAAGAAATCTTCATAAAGATCCCAATTTGGTTCTTTCCCAGTGATTTTAATAGGGTTTTTACCCTCATGTTCTAATCTTGGATCATAAGTATAAATTGGCCAGTAACCACATTTAGTCGCTAATTCACCTTGATTACCTGAGTTACCAAGACCACCTTTAATACCATGAGCAATACAAGGAGAGTATGCAATAAGTAATGAAGGTCCATCATATTCTTCAGCAGTTTGCATAGCTTTTAATGTTTGTGCAGCAGAAGCATTTGAATTAATTTGAGCAATATAAATATTGCCATAAGTCATAGAGATATAACCTAAATCTTTTTTCTGTGTTGATTTCCCAGAAGCTGTAAACTGTGCAATAGAACCTGTTCTAGCAGATTTTGAACTTTGTCCACCAGTGTTTGAGTAAACTTCAGTATCAAGTACTAAAACATTTACATTTTCACCACTTGCAAGTACATGATCTAATCCACCATAGCCAATATCATAAGCCCAACCATCACCACCGATGATCCATTGAGATTTTTTAACTAAATATTTTTTAAGAGAAAGTAAATCTTTGACTCCTGGAACATCTTGATTAGCTTCAAGTTGTGGTACTAATACATCTCTAATTTCTTGAGTTTTCTTACCATCTTTTTTATGCTCAATCCAATCTTTATAAAGAGCTGTAAGTGCATTTGGAGCAACTTCCATATTATCAAGCATAATATTTTCGATACGATGACGGATTGTCTCATTTGCTACTTCCATACCCATACCAAACTCTGCATTATCTTCAAATAGTGAATTAGCCCATGCAGGTCCTTCACCATTGTCATCTTTTCTGTATGGAGTAGTTGGAGCAGATCCACCATAAATAGAAGAACAACCAGTTGCATTTGCAATCATCATTCTATTACCAAACAATTGAGTTGCTAGTGTAATATAAGGAGTTTCTCCACAACCAGGACATGCTGCATGGAATTCAAATAATGGCTTAGAAAATTGAGAACCTTTTACAGTACTTTTTGACATAAAGTCATCTTTATAAGTTACTTCATTAAACAGATAATCAGCATTGTCTTGCTCACCATCATCTACTTGCTCTGCGAGTGGAACCATGACTAGTGATTTCTCTTTTGTAGGACAAGCTTGTGCACAAAGATCACATCCTGTACAATCTAATACTGAAGTTTGGATTTTATATTTAAAGCCTTTACCTTTAACTTCTTTACCTTTTGCATCAAGAACATGGTTTTTAACACCTTCAGGTGCTTTATCCATCTCATCTTCACTGATTAAGAAAGGACGAATTACTGCATGGGGGCATACAAATGCACATTGATTACATTGGATACAATTCTCTTCAATCCATTTAGGAACCATAACACCAATTCCTCTTTTTTCATACTGCGAAGTTCCATTTTCAAATGAACCATCTTCATAGCCATTAAATACAGAAACAGGCAAACTATCACCTTTCGCTGCATTTACAGGTTTTGCAATTTTTTCAACAAACTCAGTACCTACATACTTAGCCTCTTCTTTTGATTCAGTTATATCTAAATTTGACCATGCAGCATCTACAGGAACTTCTTCAATTCCACCTTCACCAGCATCAATGGCCTTGTAGTTCATCTCAACAATCTTCTCACCTTTTTTAATGTAAGATTTATGAGCGAACTCTTTCATGAATTGTTTTGCATCTTCAAAATCAATAATCTTTGCAAGTTTAAAAAATGCAGCTTGCATAATTGTGTTTGTTCTTCCACCAAGACCAATATCTCTTGCTAATTTTGTTGCATTAATAATATAAAATTTTGCTTTTTTATCAGCTAATGTCTTTTTAATATGATTTGGCATCTTAGAGATAGTCTCTTCTACACTCCAAATAGAGTTAAGTAAGAATGTACCACCATCTTTAAGTCCACCAATCATGTCATAAAGCTCAACATAACCAGCAACAGTACATGCAACAAAATCAGGTCTTGATACTAAGTAAGTTGAACGAATTGGATCTTTACCAAATCTAAGGTGACTTCTTGTATAACCACCAGATTTTTTTGAATCATATGCAAAATATGCTTGAGCATAAAGATCTGTTTTATCACCAATAATTTTTACTGAGTTTTTATTTGCACCAACAGTACCATCGGCACCAAGTCCGTAGAATAAACACTCTTTTGTATCAGTGCCACCAAGAGATAAATTTTCTCCTACTTCAATTGAAGTATGAGTAACATCATCAACGATACCAACAGTAAAGCTATTCTTAGGCTCATCTTTTTTCAACTCGTCAAATACAGCTACAATTTGTGCTGGATTCACATCTTTTGATGAAAGTCCATAACGACCACCAACAATAATAGGAGCATTTGATTGACCATAAAATGTACTTCTAATATCTAGATAAAGTGGTTCACCGATTGAGCCTGATTCTTTTGTTCTATCAAGTACTGAGATTTTCTTAACTGACTTAGGAAGTACATCCATAAAATATTTAATACTAAAAGGTCTATATAAATGAACTGTAATAAGTCCAACCTTCTCACCCTTAGACATAAGCATATCAACAGTCTCTTTAGCTGCTTCTATGACAGAGCCCATAGCTATGATAATTCTCTCAGCATCTGGTGCTCCATAGTAAGTAAATGGCTTATATTCACGGCCTGTTATTTTTGAAATTTCTCCCATATAATCATTTACAATATCAGGAAGTGCATCATAAAATTTGTTTTGTGCTTCTCTTCCTTGGAAATAAATATCATCATTTTGTGCAGTACCACGAGTTTTTGGAGATTCTGGATTTAATGCTGCATCTCTAAATGTTTGTATTGCCTCATGATCAACTAATCTATCAAAGTCTGCATAATCTATAAGTTCTATTTTTTGAATTTCATGAGAAGTTCTAAAGCCATCAAAAAAATGCATAAAAGGAACTCTTCCTTTAATTGCTGCAAGATGAGCGACACCTGCAAGGTCCATTACTTCTTGAACGGAACTAGTTGCAAGCATAGCGTAACCAGTTTGTCTTGCTGCATAAACATCTTGATGATCACCAAAGATAGATAGAGCATGAGTGGCAAGCGTTCTAGCACTTACATGTATAACACTTGGAAGTAATTGTCCAGCCATCTTGTACATATTAGGAATTTTAAGCAAAAGTCCTTGTGATGCTGTATAAGTTGTTGTTAATGCTCCAGCTTGAAGTGAACCGTGAACTGTACCAGCAGCTCCTCCTTCACTTTGTAATTCAACTACCTTTACAGGCATTCCAAAAATATTTTTTTTACCTTGCGCTGCCCACAAATCTGTGAAATCAGCCATAGGTGATGATGGTGTAATAGGATAAATTCCTGCAACTTCTGTAAATGCATATGATGCATAAGCAGCAGCCTCATTTCCATCCATAGTTTTCATGACTTTTGCCATATTCTTCTTCCTTTCATTATTGTTTTTACTCTTTATTGTGTTTAAGATTTATTGTACTTTTCATTATCTTAATAACATATAAATAGGCAAAACCTACCCATAATTTAATATAACTTTAAACAAATTTGAAACACAAAAATTGTTTACCTGCAATCATATACAAAATATATGAAAAAAATATAACAGTTATTTCAAGCTTCTTATCAGTTTCACTGCTAAATATGTATCTGAAACTACATAATTTGAGTAATTTTGTAACTCTTTTTCATTACCATACCCACAAGTCACACCTACAGATTTTATTTGTGCATTTTTTGCAGAATGTAAATCCAATATAGTATCTCCTATCATCCATGTAGTATTTTTTGATGATTTTAAGTCTTCCATTGCTTTAAGGATTGGCTCCTCATGTGGCTTCGGATTTTCTACATTTTCTCTACCTATTAATGTATCAAAGTAGTCCATAATCTCCATATGTTCCAACAACTCTCTTGAAAATCTTGCTGTTTTTGTCGTCACTATTCCTAAAGTTGCAAATGAAGCAGCTTCTTCTATAGCTTCTTTTGCCATTGGCAAAAGTGTTGTTTTCGCTTTTGAAATAATACGATAGTGCTCTTTATAAGCAGTAACATAGTCCCACTTATTACCAATACATCCAAGTTTTTCAAACATATCATCAAGGGGATAACCTATCAAAGATTTTATATCATTATTATTAGGTATTTTTTCATTGAAAGTTTTATATGCTACTTCAAATCCTTCTAAAATAGCATCTGTTGAATCGATGAGCGTCCCATCTAAATCAAATAATATTGTCATAATATAGCCTTTACATGTAAGGCTATATTATATCTTATAAAGATTAATTTTGAGTATGTATATCCATCTGAGGATAAGGAATAGAGATATTTTTTGCATCAAAGGTAAGTTTAACTTTTTCTAGCGTATCAAAATAAACTCCCCAATAATCAGAACTTTTCACCCAAGCTCTCACTACAAAATTAACACTACTATCAGCTAACTCATTAACCGCAACAAATGCTGCAGGATCTTTTAATACTCTTTCATCTTCGTTAATAATCTCTTCCAAAGTAGTTTTTGCAAGTTTTAAATCATCATCATAACCAATAGCAAATACAAAATCTACTCTTCTTGTCTCTTTTGCAGAGAAGTTTGTTATATTACCACCAATAATAGAAGAGTTTGGAATGATGATTTGTTTATTATCCCCTGTTTTCATCATAACACTAAACAGATTGATCTCTTCAACAACACCACTTTCTCCAGCTGCTTGAATAAAATTTCCAACAGTAAATGGTCTAAAAACTATAAGTAAAACTCCAGCACCTATGTTTGAAAATGTGTCTTTAAACGCTAAACCAACAGCCAAACCAGCTGCTCCTAATATAGCTACAAAAGATGTTGTATTAATTCCTAAGTTATTAAGAGCAGCTAAAACAACTACAACAATCAATACGCCATAAACAATATCATCTAAAAATTTTCTAAGTGTTTCATCAAGATTTGATTTTTTCATTGCACGAACAAAAAGAGAAGTTATAACTTTTGCCAACCATTTCCCTACAAAAAATATAACAAGTGACCCTATTATGTTAAAACCATACATTGCGATGTAAGAAATAATTAGTTCAGAATTAAATTCCATAAAAATCCTTTTACTTATTAAAAGAGGCTTCAACTCTTCTGTTTTCAGCTCTACCTTCTTCTGTTTCATTTGAAACTATTGGTTTACTTTCACCATACCCTATTGTAGATATTCTCTCTTCATTCACACCCAATGCACTCAATGCATTTTTTACTGCTATTGCTCTTTGTTCTGATAAAGATTGATTGTATTCAACAGTACCTTTTGAATCAGTATGTCCTTGTAATTCAACTTTATATCCTTTATTTTCATGCATAAAATCTACTGTCTTATTCAAAATAGAATTATATGAATTTGGAATAGTTGCTTTATCAAAACCAAAATTTACTCTTAAAGTTATAACTTTCATACAGCCATTTGCATTTACAACTCTACCTGCTGGAGTGCTTAAACAAGCATCTTTTTTATTTATAACACCATCATTGTCATCATCTCTTGGAGCCTGCTCAACAACTGATTTTTGCTCAGCTTCTACTGCTGGCTCAGGCTTATTTACAACTACGATAGGCTCACTTTTTATAGGCATCTCTTCTTTAACTTTTTTACCAAAAGGAATAACAAATCCTACATTATAAAACAAGTTATTATCTCCACCAAAAGTTATACCATGTCTTACTTCTGCTTTAAGCGCAAATGTATCTGTAAGCCACTGTTTAACACCTACACCGTACTGAACAAAACCATCATCATCATTTTCAAACTGAGGATTTCTATAGTTTTCATATCCCATACCAACTAGTCCATATAAGGCAGTTTCTTTACTTAAATCATACTCTTTTATAACATTTACAAAAAATCGATTTATATTAGTGTCTTCATTAGAGTTTTTATAATCTATACTACTAGCTCTCTCAAATCCAGCTTCAACCATATCTATAATTTTATCTTCTACATAGACACCAAATCTCAGTCCAAAATTAAGCTGATTCTCTAAATCCAAATTTCCCTCTGGCTTTACTCCGCCTACTGTTAGTGACAATTCTGATTTATAATCTCCTTGTCCTGCAAAAATTAAAGTAGATGCTACTACCAACGATAACAATATTTTTTTCATAATTTATCCTTTTTACTTACTAAAACTTATATCAACTCTTCTATTTTTTGCTCTGCCTTCTTCACTTTTATTACTAGCAATAGGAACAGTCTCACCAAAACCTTTAGTGACTATTCTTTGATCATCAATACTCATAGCATTTAATTCTAATGCAACTTTTTTTGCTCTTAATTGAGAAAGCACATAATTATACTCATTAGTACCTTTTGAATCAGTATGCCCTTCAACAATTGCTTTAAGAGCCTTATTTTTATTTAAAAAATCAACAGCTTCATTAATCTCTTTTTGATATTTGTCTTTCACATCATATTTATCAAAGTCAAAATGAACTGCAAGTCTAATAAACTTTATATTTCCCTCTTTATCTAAAACTTTACCCTCATCATTAAAAACGACTTCGTCTTTAACGTGCTTAATAATAAAGCCTTTGGGGCGCTGGCTTTCAGGAATTTTTGAACCTTCTGTAATGCCAGAATTTGTAGAATCTTCTACAGTTTTATACATACTCTGCCCAAAAGAGAAGCAGACCAATACTACAAGCAAAAACATTATATTTTTCATAATTTACCCTTAGAGTTTAATGATTTTATCATTCTATCATAACTTCTTTTAAGGTTGTATAATCCAATCAATTGCATTGTGCATAACTCCTATTATAGAGGGGCTAACAGGTTCTATTGTTTTATTTACAACAGTAATAGAATTTGGAATAACTAGAAAAAGATATGGTATATCAAAAGTAATTTTGTTATATATTTCTTTATATATTTCGTCAAACTCTTTTTGGTCTATAATTTTTTCAGCTTTTTTTATCAGTCTATCAACTTCTTCATTTTTATAGCCTATAAAATTGAAACCACCCTTTTTACTCGACTCACTATGCCAAATACTATAAGCATCAGGTTTAAGCCCAAGTGACCAAGCCATCAGCACAGCTTCAAAATTTCGTGGTTCAACGACAGTATTTAAAAAAGCTTGCCACTCCATCACTCTAAATTTCATAACGATGCCAGCTTTTTTGAACTGGTATTGTAATATCTCTGCTAAATAACTACTAGATGATCCAGAATTCGTTGTTAAAGTAAATTCAAAAGGATTATTTTCATCATACCCCAACTCTTTTAAAAGTTTTTTTGCCTTTTGTATATCTTGCTTGGGAGCTTTTACTTTGTCATTATATGCACCAGTTCCAGGCATAAAAGGACCATTGCAAACTCTACCATGACCAAAAGAAAGTATATCTACTATTTCTTGTCTATTGATTGCTAGACTAAGGGCCTCTCTAATTCTTCTATCTTTAAACTTATCAAGCCTTAGATTCATGCCGACATAACTATACGAGTGTGCAATACTTTCATATATATTAAAATCTTTTTTAAATTTTTCATCAATTTGTCGCTCTATCTGAATAGCATTAAGGCTGCCAACATCAAGTTTTTTAGATTTAAGCATCAAAAACTCTGCTGAACGATCAGGTAAAAAATGAAAAATCATCTTGTCTATATTTGGTTTATGTATAAAATATGTTGAATTTGCCTTGATTTCTATATCATTAGATATGGAAAATTTTTTCAAAGTATAGGGACCTGTTCCTATAGGTGATTGGTTAAACTTTGATGTCATTAAATCTTTTTCATCTTTTAAAATATGCTCTGGCAATATTTCCATCATCCAAGTTTCAAGTGCTTTAAAATATGGGTACTTATATTTGACTACTAACTTATAGTCATTTATCAACTTAACAGATTGTATGTGGCTAAAGCTTGAAGAATAAGGAGTATATATTTTGGGTGA
>Ga0193956_1000407_pt1 | contig 20059 bp, 17 predicted proteins | sample BB_7_MG_FD_140358 | JGI IMG/M metagenome (GOLD analysis project Ga0193956, IMG submission 140358) | Microbial mat bacterial communities from the Broadkill River, Lewes, Delaware, United States - BB_7_MG | ecosystem: Environmental > Aquatic > Freshwater > River > Microbial mats | place: USA...
CCACAAATAACGGAGCATTTAATTTTATGCCAAAACCATTCACTCGCCAAGAACTTATTTCGGCGGTAGAAAACATCACCAAGCACCTGTATCTCAAAAGAATGACTAATAAAATGAAAGCCGAAGACAAAAAAATTCGCTTTCAATTTCTATCAGTGCTTTCTCACGAACTAAAATCGCCAATTAATGCCGTAGAGGGTTATCTACAAATAATGAACGACAAACAGGCTGGCAACGATATTGCTTCTTACGAAAAAATGATTAGTCGCTCGCTCGAAAGAATAAAATCTATGCGAAACCTAATTATGGATATGTTGGATTTTACAAAAATAGAATCGGGAGAAAAAAACAGAAATCTCGTTGATACAGACATTATTCAAATTGCAAAAATTGCCCTTGACTCCGTAGAACCTCTTGTAAAACAGAAGAGTATAAAAGTAACAACAGATTTTCCTAACGAATATATTATTAAAGCAGATTCTTCGGAAATAGAAATTGTTTTTAATAATTTGCTATCAAATGCCGTAAAATACAACAAAGAAGCTGGTGAAGTATTTTTTACAATTAAAAAAGTTGACAACCAACTACAAATAATAGTAGAAGATACAGGAATAGGAATGAACGAGACCGAAAAATCAAATTTATTTAAGGAATTTATGCGAGCCAAAAATGCCAAAACAAGAAATATTTCGGGAACAGGACTTGGTTTGTCTATTATGAAAAAAATTATTGATATAAATAATGGAACTGTAAACGTAGAAAGCGAGCCAGACAAAGGAACTAAATTTACTGTAAATTTGATTTTATAAAAAAAATGTATTTGAAAAAGCTAATAATTTAATTTATTAGTTTTTTTTTTATAAATAAATATTAACTTTGCCGTTCAATTAATAAGATGAAAAATGAAAAAATATATTTCAATTTTTTTTATAATAATACTATTTGGTTGCACAAAAGAGGATACAAGTTTTCATACAGGAGGCTTATCTGTTCCCGAAATAAATGGTTATATAACAAGAGATAACCACGGACATGAAATGCAAACAATAGGCAATCCAAATGTTAAATTAGGTTCGGGAACAGAAATAGACAAAAGTGCATATTATTTTGTTTGCTATCCAAATCCTGCTAACGACATAATTTCTTTTTATGTGAAAACACCAACGCCTGATATTCCTAAGCAGCTGTGGATTACTCATGCAAATTACAGTGGGCAAGAAAATTCAAATATCAATTTAGGAATAAATAATATTCAAACCAGTGGAGCAATATTTCAAACAGAATTTACGAGAAGTAATGTTTCTATATATTTATCTGACTATCCTTCTGGTTATTATAGAGTCTATCTTAAAATAAATGAATATATATTCTACGATAATATTGTAATTTACTCCAATGGTTCGTTAAGTTTTTAATTGAATTATTGATATACAAAATCAATAATTTACAAATGTTAAAAAAAAGCAACCGAACTATTGTTACTCACAACAATAAATTAATTATGAAAAATAAAATTATTTTTACAATTTTAATCTTATTCTTATTCACAAGTGTTTCATTTTCTCAAACTTATAAAAGAAAAATAGGACTGAGTGGGACAATACAAGGAGGGCAATTTGGCGTTTTATTACCTATTTGGGGAGGCGAAAGATTAGTTATAGCACCAGCGGTAGATTTTAATTTTGCAGAAAATATTGGAATAGATTTAGGTCTCGGACTTGCCAATAGATACTATTTTAACAACGAAAACCTCTCGCCATATATTGGTCTAAAAGTAGGTGTGTTGCACTATATTCCTACTAAAAAAAGCTACTTTGTAGAAAATGAGTCTATAACAGATTATATTGGAGGACTTGCATTTGGTGGCGAATATTTTTTGTCGGAAAATTTTAGCTTTGGAGTAGAAACACAAGCGAATATAGCTAAGTCGGGAGAAAATTCTTTAAGATTTGGAAATCCAGGAGGTTTAAATTTTAATTTAGCAACAATGGTTAGTGCCACTATATATTTTACAAAAAAGAAATAAAAATATAACTAATATACTTGTTATTATTTTATTAATAGTTCTAAAAGCGAGCTATTAGCTTACAAGATATTAGTTTTTCTATTTTACACAATATTTCTTTTTCTAAAAGGAGAAAGCATAAATCTACTTGTAGCCTTTGCTGTTGTTAGCCAGCGAATTGCTTTGCCATGTTTTTTGTTTTTAATCATATTTTCCACCAAAAACGGAGTAACTGTTTCTACTTTATCGGCAAGAATATTCACAATTTTTTTGAACTCTTTCACATCTTCCGAATTATTATTAATTGGCGACATAAGCAAATCGGTAACAACCATTCCGGGACTCAAAAGCCCCACAATAACAGGCGATTCTGTGGTTTCTTTGATAAAAGTCTCTGTAAAATAATTTAAAGCAATTTTGGAAGTTCCATAAACAGCCATTTTTTTCATTTTTCGCCCATCGCTGCCAAAACCTTCCATATTGTAGATTGCTCCAAAACCTTGCTCGTGCATTTTTCCAAAAGCATATTTGCTTCCAAACATCATTCCTTTTATGTTAATGTCAATAATATCAAGCAGTTTAGAATTTTCTATTTCAATAAAATTTTTATTCTCCTGCCCCACCCCAGCATTATTTATCCAAATATCCACCCTTTTAAATTTCTCAAAAGAAGTTTGCCAAAGATTTTCAATTTCGTTGTAATTTCTCACATCGCATTTTTGAGCAAAAATTAGTTTTTCGTCAAACTCTTCTGCCAAAGCTATTTTTGCCTTCTTAACAGACTCATCACTTGAACCAGAGATTGTTACACTAAAATTTCTTTTCAAAAATTCGGTTGCCAATCCAAAACCTATTCCACGAGAACTACCTGTTATTATTACGTGTTTCATTTCAAAAAAATTATTAGATTAATTTAAGTAAATTTTTAATTTCTAATCTATATTTTAAAAACAATTTTGCTCTAAGCTATTCCAAAGTTTGTCGGCAGTTTTTTCCCAACTAAATTTTTGTCGTTGCAGTTTTGATTTTTCTACAAGGCTGTTTCTAAGTTCTTTATTGGTAAATATTGTAATCATTGCATCTTTTATAGAATCTACCGAAAAAGGGTCTATATAAAGAACTGCGTCTCCTCCAACTTCGGGCATAGCCGTTGTATTTGAGCTTATTACAGGAATATCGCAACTCATTGCCTCTATTATCGGAATGCCAAAACCCTCAAAAGTTGGCACAAAAGTCATTGCAAAAGCAGACGCAACCAATTTGTGCAAAGCTTCTTGCTCCACACGTCCGGTAAAAATTACATCGTCTTTAAATTCCATTTTGTTAAAAACATTTGTAAGGTCTGAAGTTTTAAACATTTTTCCTCCCACAATCATCAATTTCATGTCCGATTTTGTTTCTTTTTTAAAAATATCAAAAGCTGAAAAAAGCCTTGCTATATTTTTTCGTGGATGCAAACTTCCTACAAAAATAAAATATTCTTTTGCCGAAGTATAATCTTTTTTTGTAGCGTTTTTTTCGCTTTCGCTGATGGGTTTGTAAATAGAACTTGAACCATTATATACTACATCAACTTTCTTATTATCAATATTATAATGCTTGCAAATATCTGCTTTGGAATATTCCGAAACTGTTGCAATTTGCTTTGCATGATGTGCAAATTTATAAAAATAATGATTATAATATTTTCTTACCCAAAAGGGCAAATCTTCGGGCTGATGCACAAAATTAATATCGTGAATAACCGTTAGCGTAGGCACTTTTGTTCGCAAAGAAACATAGCCGTCGGGCGAAAGAAAAACATCGGCTTTAATTTTTTTCAAAACAGCTGGAATGCGATGTTCAAACCACAAATACCACAAAAATGGGTGGCGTGTTGGCGGCGAAACAATAATCGGAGTTACATTATCGGAAAAAATAAATTCCTCGTCAAACGGGCGGTCAAAAATGAAAAAGAAATTGTGTTCTTTGTGTTTTTCGGTTATATATTTTAGGCTATGGTATGCAAACCAGCCTATTCCTTCCATTTTTCCTTTGAGCAATAATCGGGTGTTTACGGCAATATTCATTATTTGTATTTTGAAAAAGTTATTTAAACTCAATAATTCGTCAGATTTTTAAAAAGCTAACGAATTACTGGGAATTAATTTTATAAAAAAACATCGGCTCATCTCGATTGTTTACGCACTATTCCGTGTGTTTTGTGAAACTGCTCCGCAGTTTTGTAAAACACACGGTTATTTTTGTTTTTCCATAATAACGGAAAACACAAAAGTAGTTAGAAGTTTTACGAAATTCGGTAGCGATTTCACAAAACTTTTGATTGCAATTTATTTGGTGCATAAATAACCTTCAAGAACCAAAACATCTCCAAAGTTATTCTTTTAACCACTTATCAAGCCAGTTAAAAAATTCTCTTTGCCAAAGTATTCCGTTTTGAGCAGAAAGCACCCAATGGTTTTCTTCTGGAAAATGCAAATATCTTGCAGGAACTCCACGCAGTTTTGCAGCCGTAAAGGCTTGCATACCTTGTGTATATACTATTCTGTAATCTTTTTCGCCGTGTATAATTAATATTGGAGTATCCCAGTTTTGAACAAATTTGTGAGGAGAATTTTTGTATGAATTTTGAGCGATTTTATTATCTTTTTCCCAAAAAGCTCCGCCTAAATCCCAATTAACAAACCACATTTCTTCTGTTTCTAAGTATTGAGATTCAAGGTTAAACATGCCATCGTGAGCAATAAATGCTTTAAATCTTTTGTCATGATTTCCAGCAAGCCAATAAACTGAAAAACCTCCGTAACTTGCACCAACTGCTCCAAGTTTTGTTTCGTCAATAAATGGTTCTTTTGCAAAATGGTCTATTGCAGACAAATAATCTTTCATGTTTTGACCTCCATAGTCTCCACTAATTTGTTCGTTCCATTCTTGTCCAAAACTTGGCAAACCTCTTCGGTTTGGAGCAACAATAATATAATCGTTTGCTGCCATCATTTGAAAATTCCACCTAAAAGAAAAAAATTGACTAACAGACGATTGTGGTCCTCCTTGGCAATAAAGTAAAGCCGGATATTTTTTATTCTCATCAAAATTTGGTGGATAAATTAGCCAAACTAACATTTGCTTGCCGTCGGTTGTTTCAATCCATTTTTCTTCCACTTTTCCCATTTTTAATTGAGCAAGCAAATCTTTATTTTCAAAAGACAGTTCGGTATATTCGCCGTTTTCAATATTTACTGAATAAATTTCTGTTGGTTTCGACATAGATTGCATTATGCCAATTAACTTATTTCCTGCAAATTGAACATTATAAAAATTATGTTCTCCCTCTGTTAGGGTTCGTATTTCAGATGTTTCTATATTTAGATTATAAACTTGATAACAAGCATGATAATCACTGTAAAAATAAATATTTTTATTATCTTTATTCCATTCAATAGAGTGGATATTTTGGTCAAAATCAGAAGTATAGTCCGTTTTTTCTTTTGTTTCAAAATTATAAACAAAAAGTCTGTTTTTATCCGATTCGTATCCGTCTCTTTCCATGCTTTCCCACGCAATATATTTTCCTGATGGAGAATAAACAGGAGCCACATCATATCCCATCATACCTTCTGTTAGGTTTGTGTGAGTATTGGTTTCTAAGTTGTAAATATAAATATCTGTATTTGTTGAAACAGAGTATTTTACACCATATTGTTTGTTGCAAGTATAAGCAATATTTTTGCTATCTGGACTCCAATTAATTTGTTCTAACCAACCAAAAGGTTTGTTTGGTGAGTCAATTTTTTCTCCTTCCATAATATCTTTGCTATTAGAAATATTTTTCCCGTCGTAATCTGCTGTAAAAATATGTGTGTAGGAATCTGTCCAAGTATCCCAATGTCGGAACATTAAATCGTCTATAATTCTTGCATTTGCTTTTGGCAAGTCTTCGTAGATATCAACTACATTATCAACTAAATCAACCTCTTTGACGTATAAAATTTTTGTTTGGTCAGGCGAATATTTAAAACCACTAATACCTCCTTCTATATCAGAAATTTTTGTTCTTTCGCTTCCATCTATGTTCATTTCCCACATTTGTGCTTCTCCTTCTTCAACAAAACAAAATCCAATTTTTTCGCCGTCGGGTCGCCAACAAATATTAAACTCGCTGCCAGCAGTTTTTGTAATTTGAATTTTATTTTCGCCATTTGAATCCATTATGTAAAGCTCGGTATTTCCTTTATTTTCCTGAATATCAAAGTATTTTACTCCATAAAGTATTTTTGAATAATCAGGCGAAACAGTAACTTCTCCAATTCTACCAAACGACCATAAAACTTCTGGTGTCATAATATCACTTGATAGTTTTAAATCTGGTTTTTCAATTATTTTTTCGTTTACTAACTTATTGTCAGACTGGGTATTATCGTTTTTATCGGTGGTTGTATTACACGACCAAAAAAAAGCAATAAATATTATTGATACTAATATTGAGTTTTTTTTCATAATTAATTTAGGGCTTAGTTTATTGATTATTGATTATTAATTATTAATTATATTTATTTATTTATTTTTTACAACTTAAAGTAAGTAAAATTCTATGCAAAAGAGAAAATTTCATATCAAAAAAATATGATATTTTTTTTTATAAATAACAACAAAATTATCTTGTAATAAATTATTTATTAAACTATTGTTTTCACAAAACTTGCTCACAAATATATTATTTATTATTAAATAGAAAAACTTCAAAAAACTAAATTTAAAATTAATTGGATTTTTTACTTTATTTTCAAATAAAACAAATCTTTAAATTGTTAAAAACTGTTTAATTTAAAAATATTTTTTGTATTTCTAATTTTAATTATACATTTGTATTTTATTTAGAATGAATAAAAATAAGCGTTTTTAATATAAATAACTCAAACTCAATATAAGACATGAAAATAAACAAAAATGAATTATTAGAAAAATTGGGGCTTGTTCAAATACCAGACACAAATCAATCTATGGCTGATATTGTAACAAACTTAATAATAAACGATAATTCTGTAAAATTAGAGATGGAGCTTGTAAAACAACAAGCAGCATTAAAAAATTCGTTAGAAAAAGTTGCAACCGACATAATAAAAGAACTCAGTGGCGAAGGAACACAAATAGATGTTAATATCAAAACAAAAATGGAGTTCAAGAAAGTAGAAATAAAAACCGAGCAACCGCTTTCAAAAATTAAAAATATTATTGCCGTAGCATCTGGAAAAGGTGGCGTAGGAAAATCTACTGTGTCGGCAAATATGGCTGTTGCACTTGCTGCCACAGGAGCAAAAGTTGGAATTTTAGACACCGACGTTTACGGACCATCGCTTCCAAAAATGTTTGGAGTGGAAGAAGAACGACCATTGGTAAGAAAGGTAAACAATAAAGATTTAATTGTGCCAATAGAAAAATACGGTGTAAAAATATTATCTATCGGATTTTTTGTAAAAAAAGAAGATGCTCTTATTTGGAGAGGTTCAATGGCTACAAGTGCTATAAAACAACTACTTAACGATGCCGACTGGGGCGAATTAGACTATCTTGTATTAGACCTACCTCCCGGAACTGGCGACATTCATCTTACTATTGTTCAAACAGTTCCTGTTACTGGTGCCGTAATTGTAACAACTCCACAAGATATTGCCGTAGCCGATGCAATAAAAGCTGTTAGCATGTTTAAAGCCAACAAAATAGAAGTTCCAATACTTGGAGTTGTTGAAAATATGTCGTGGTTTACACCTGCCGAACTTCCAAACAATAAATACTATATTTTTGGAAAAGGTGGAGGAGAAAAAATGGCAAAAGAATATGACAAAAAACTTCTTGGACAAATTCCAATAGTTCAAAGTATTAGAGAATATGGAGACAGTGGTAAACCTTCTGTATTAGAGCAAAATACACCTGAAGCAATAGCATTTTTGGAAGTTGCAGCCAATTTAATTAAAGCAACAGAAGAACGAAACGCTGCCTATACAGCTACAAAAGTAGTAGAAATGGACGAATCGGGAAAAAGTGCTTGTCATACATAAAAACAAATTATAAATTGTTAGTTTCTATATATTTATAAAAATTAACTAAAAATAGAAACTAACAATTATTTATTAAAATTATGGCTACAACAATAAAAAACAAGGCAGAATATATTGAAAGAATCAATAAATCGTTAGACTTAATAAGACCCTATTTGCAAGCCGACGACGGCGATGTTAGACTAATTGAACTAACAGACGATTTTGTGGTAAGAGTAGAATTAGAAGGCAGTTGTAGCACTTGCAAAATGAAAATGCAAACTCTAAAACTCGGTATAGAACAAACACTAAAAAGAAGTGTGCCAGAAATAAAATCGGTTGAAGAGGTTTTGTAAGAACTTGGTTTCTGTAAATTATTCCAAAACATAAACTCGTTTTACTCTTTGAGATATGCTTGTATATACCTCATAAGCAATAGTTTGTGTAAGATTTGCAATTTCTGTAACAGGAATTCTATCTCCAATTAAAATAACTTCGTCGTTTTCGTTTGCAGGAATATTTGTGAGGTCAATCATGCACATATCCATACAAATATTTCCAATTATGGGTGCAAAATATTTGTTATTAACAAGAACTCTACCTTTTTTATTGCTCAAAAGCCTGTTAAAACCATCTGCATAACCAACAGGAATAACTCCAATTCTTGAATTTTGCACGGCAACCCCTACCCTACTATAACCTATTGTATTTCCGCTTTTTACATTTTTAATTTGAGAAATACGAGTTTTAAAAGTTGCAATATTTTTAACATTATTTTGGTTCAAAGCACTAATTCCATACAAGCCAATTCCTATCCTAACCATATCGTATTGATATTCAGAAAATCGCTCAATTCCCCCCGAATTTAAAATATGTTTCATAATCGGATAGTCAAAATTACTCAATATTTTAAACGACATATTCTCAAAAATATCAATTTGCCTCTTCGTAAACACATCATGTTCCTCCTCCGAACTGCCAACAAGATGAGAAAATACAGATTTTATTCTAATATTCTTATATTTTTTTAGTTCTAAAATTAAATCATCTATTTCTTCCGAAAGAAAGCCAAGACGATTCATTCCTGTATCTAATTTTATGTGGATATTAAAATTATAACTCTCATCGAAATTAGGAGTATGAATATATTTTTTTAATATTGAAAAACTATAAATTTCAGGTTCAAGATTATATTTATGAAAATTACTAAAATTATCGGTAACGGGGTTCATAACCATAATTGGAATAGAAATTCCTGACTTGCGTAATTCAATACCTTCGTCTATATATGCCACTCCAAGATAATCTACTTGCTGGTGTTGTAGTATATTTGCGAGCTCATAAGTTCCACTACCATAGGAAAATGCTTTAACCATAACCATTGTTTTGGTAGATTTTTTCAGATAGGAACGAAAATAATTAAGATTGTCAATTATTGCTTGCAGGCTAATTTCCAGAACTGTAATATGATTTTGTTTTTGTAATTTTCTTGCTATTTTTTCAAACTTAAAACTCCTTGCACCTTTTAATAAAATAGTTTCGTCTCTAAATATAACTGTTTTATCTGATAAAAAAGTATCTGTGTTTTTGTAAAACTTCCTTTCTATTGAAAAGAGATTTCTGTTTCTATAAATATTCTCACCAATACCAATAATTTTATAAATATTATTTTTAATTAAAATATCTGCAATTTGAGAATACAATTTTTCATCTTCTGTGCCAACTTCCTTTATATCAGAAAGTATCAAAGTTTTTCTTTTGTGCTGATTTTGCTGACTCAAAAAATCCAAAGCAATAGTGAGAGAGCTAAAATCGCAGTTGTAACTATCATTTATAATAGTGCAGTTGTTCATTCCCGCTTTTTGTTCAAGTCGCATTTTAACAGACAGCAGCCCCGAAAAATTAAATTCTGAAATATCTGTATCAGGAAAATAAACCAACAAAAACGATAATACATGAATAGCATTTTCGACCGAAGCATTATCTGTAAATGGAATTTTTATAGTTATATTTTTACTTTCAATAATTGCATTTATAAATGTGTAAGATAACTTTTTATCTATTTGTAATATTTTTAAATTAGCATCTTCATTTTGCGACCAGCAAAATAGTTTTTTATTTTTATAAATTTCATTATTTCTAATCTCATCATCAATTTCTTTATAATCTTTACAATAAATAATTGTGTGTGAATTTTTAAATAATTTTAATTTTTCTTGAATTTTTGTTTTTTTATCAACAAAATTCTCCTGATGTGCGTCTCCAATATTGCTGAAAATTCCTATTTGTGGCGAAATAATTTGCTCTAATATTTCCATCTCTCCAACTTGCGAAATTCCTGCTTCAAAAATAGCAATTTCATGCTGATTATCAAGCATTAAAACAGAAAGAGGAACTCCAATTTGTGAGTTATAACTTTTAGGACTTTTTAATGCAATTTTCTTATTTACAATTAATTGAAAAATCCAATCTTTAATAATAGTTTTTCCATTGCTTCCTGTAACCGAAATTATTGGTATTTTAAAACGCTCTCGGTGGTGCTTTGCAAATAGATGCAAGGCTTTTACAGTATTTTCAACAATCAAAAAATTCGCATTTTTATCTATTTCGGGAGAGATTGTATTATTTTTACTTACAATAAAATTTCTAACACCTTTATTATAAAGTTGTTTTATATAATTATGTCCATCATGATTTTTTCCTTCTATTGCAAAAAAGAGAGTATTTTTTGTTAAATAAAAAGTTCTACTATCGGTGGTTATTTGATTAATTTGTTGCTGTTTATCGCCAATAATTTTTGCATCTGTAAAAGAAGCAATATCGGATAAGGTATATAACATATTTATAATTTTATAAAAATAATCGTAAGAAGAACAAAATTAAAAGCGTTGAAAAAAAACCTGTTGCAAATCCTACAAAAATTTGAGTTTCGTTTATTTTTTTTGAAAAAAGCAATAAAGTGCCAACAATTCCTGCCAAAGAAAAAAGAAGAATAAGATAGTTTATAAGGTCTGTATGATAAATAATTGATATTAAACTAACAAATCCAGTAATAGCTCCTAAGCTGGTCATTTGCAGGTCTATATCTATTTTAAAAGAAATTAAAAATACAATAATTGAAACTATTGTTGTGGTAAGAAAAATAAACGGAATTAAATTGGAAATAGACTCTCCTATCCGATTAAAAAGAGCATAGGCAAAAATATTTGAGAGAATAAATATTCCATAATAAATTCTTTTCTTAGATTTTTTCAGACTATCTTTATTTATTGCAACAAATTGATAGATAAAAAAATATGTAGAAATAGGCAAAAGAATATTTATTATTAAAACTATAATATATAATTTTATCTGATAAGAAGTTGGAATTAAACTCAAATAATTATCGCTGTTAAATAATAAAAGTAGTGCAACAAACGGAATAATTATTGGGTGAAATGTTATTTTTAATATTTGAGCAATAGCCTTTTTAGACATAAATTATAATTAACAGAGTTATATTTATTTTTTATTGTTGCAAATCTATTATTTTTTTTTCAAAATTACAAGATATTTTCATTTTTAATGATTTATAGATACTTGCAAATAAAAAATATAGTTGGGCTTTTTTTTAATTTAAATTAAAATTTAAACATTTGCATCTATAATGTTTTTTCTTAACTTTGTAAAAATAGATTTACAAAAAATAGACACTAAATCTCTGTTTATTAAAACAATAAACTCAAAAAACAACCTTACACAAGACACAGTAAGGTGTTTTCGTTTCATAAAAACGCATATTTTTTTATAATTCAATGATACCACAACCTGTCGTTCAGAAAGTAATAGATGCAGCCAATATTGTTGAAGTGGTTCAAGATGTTGTAACACTCAAACGTGCTGGTGTAAATTACAAAGGAAATTGCCCTTTTCACAACGAAAAAACTCCATCGTTTGTGGTTTCGCCGTCCAAGGGAATTTTTAAATGTTTTGGTTGTGGCGAATCGGGGACTGCTGTTAGTTTTATAATGAAACACGAACATCTTTCGTTTGTGGATACCATAAAATATCTTGGGCAAAAATATAATATTGAAGTAGAAGAAGAAGAGGAAAATTCTGAGCAAAAAGAACAACGACAAGAACGTGATAGTCTGATGATTGTATCGGCTTATGCACAGAAATACTTTACAGATACTTTGCTAAAAGATTCTACCGGAAGAGCCATAGGTTTGTCGTATTTTAAAGAAAGAGGATTTACGGAGGAAACTATAAAACAATTTCAGCTTGGATATTGTCCCGAAAAATATGGAGCTTTTACAGAATCGGCTGAAAGAAATGGCTATAAATTAAAATTTCTGGAAAAAACAGGTCTAACAATAGTTAGCGAAAATGGCAAATTTGATAGATTCAATGGACGAGCTATGTTCCCCATACATAGCTTATTAGGCAAGGTTATCGGATTTGGAGGTAGAACCCTGCGTGCCGACAAAAAAACTGCTAAATATCTTAATTCGCCAGAATCGGAAATTTATCATAAAAGTAATATTCTGTATGGAATTTTTTATGCAAAAAGTCAAATTGTTAAACAAGATAAATGTTTTCTTGTGGAGGGTTATACAGATGTCATCTCCATGTATCAAACAGGTGTTCAAAATGTTGTAGCATCTTCGGGCACATCTCTTACCGAAAATCAAATTGCACTTGTTAGGCGATTTACTCAAAATATCACATTTATTTTTGATGGAGACAAGGCTGGTGTAAAAGCAGCTTTGCGAGGAATAGATTTGGTTCTAAAACAAGATATGAATGTTCGGGTTGTGCCACTCCCCGAAGACCAAGACCCTGATTCGTTTGCACAAAAATTAGGAAAAACGGATTTGGAAAATTATATTGCCGAAAATGAAACAGATTTTATAACTTTTAAGTCAAAGCTTTTACTTAAAGAAACTGAAAATGACCCAATTAACAGAGCAAGAGTTATCAACGATATTGTAAACTCTATTGCAATAATTCCTAATGCAATCAAACGCTCGGTTTATATCAAAGAGTCAAGTAAAATTTTAGATATAGAAGAGGAAGATATTTATAGTCAGATAAATAATGTTCTTGATAAAAAATCTGAAAAATTTGAATATAAAAAGAAGTTTGACAAAAAGAAATCTAAACAAACTCCCAAAATTCCTGCTTTTATTAATGAAGCTACATCAAAACCAGAAGAGAAGGCTATAATTTATTATTTGCTAAATTTTGGAGACAAAATTTTGGACGAACAAGAGCAAGAAGATGGAGGACTTTTAAAACAAACAGTTGAAGATTATATAATTACAGAAATTCAAAATGATGAACTTGAGTTTAAAAATCTAATTTACAAACAAGTTTTTGAGCTTTACAAAGAACAACTTTTAGAACACGCAAACATAGATATTAATGATTTTCTGCATCACCCTTCGCCAGAAATTAGTGGAATAACATCTGAACTTATGAGCCTTAGCCATACGCCAAGTAAAATTTGGGGCAAAAAAGGTAGCATAGTGAAAACGCCAGAAATGACTTATAAAGAGGATATTCCTAAAGCAATGGTTACTTTTAAGCTAAAAATTATTATTATAGCAATTAGTAATATTAACGAACAAATGAAAAAAATGTCTTCCGAAGAAGACTTAGAAAACTTAGAAACTCTTTTGCAACAAATTAATATCTTATCTAAAATAAAAATAGAATTGGCAAAATTATCTGGCTCAAGAGTTGTTTGGTAAAAAACAATTATCTAAATATTTTACCTCTCATTGCTTTATTTGCTATAATTTTTGTTGTATTATTTTTTTTAGTGCCTATTGTAGATACAGTAAACCAATCTATCTCTATTTTAGCCATTTCTAAATATAGACCAAAATTTTGTCCATAAGGAGATTGAGAATTGTATTCTGCAACAAAATTTTCATTAATAAAAAGATAAAATCTACTGTCATATTTTCTTAATGTTATTTTATTATACTCCCCAACTCCATTTAAAAATGAAGAATATGTATCATTTATTAAATTAGCTTGCCACTCCCCGTTATATCTGTGTAGCATTGCAAAATTTGACGAAGCAGGAATAAATGTAAAAGCATAAAAGCTATAATAAGTATCTGCCTCCCAAACCATTCCATTATGAGAATAAGCATCATAATCATCAATTATTTTCATGTAAGTTTCAACCTGATAATTATCGTTGCTGTTAAAAGATGCAAGGTCAACCGAAGTTACCCAATAATACCCATCATCTTGATGGTCTATGGTATATACTCCATTGGATATTGTAAAGTCAATATTACTTTGGTTTCCTTCTGTCCAGCCAATATTATTGTTATCAAAATCTTCTTCTAATAAAAAATTATATTCATTTTCAATAATTCCGTTATAATCAGAAGGGTCGGCAGGTTCGGATATTGTAAAATAATCGCTTGTGCCAATGGTTTCATTAGTTTCTGAATTTATAATATATATTTGATAATCATCTCCAGTTTCTAAATATGAAGAAACATTCCAGTTTAAATATTGAGAATAAACATTATATTGGCTTGCTATATTAGTCTGATAACTACCAGCTTTATATAGGTCAATATTTACCGAACTGCCATCATAATAATATCCCCAATTTATTTGCAGGTAATCGTTTGCATACACAACATCTCCATAAGACGGAGAAGTTATCGTAAGTAAATCAGCATCTATTATATTAAAATATCCAGTTTCTGCCAATATGTTAGAATTATTATCTTCTATTATTATAGAATAATTATTTCCAACAGATATATAATTATCTAAAAACCATGCGTATTCCTTCTCATCAGAGCTTATATTAGAAACAATATCTTGCAAAAAGCTATCATTTTGATATAATTTTATACTAATAGTTGTAGGAACTATACTGGTAGTCCATTTTATTGGTAAAGTTTTATTTTGTTGGAATGAAGAACCTGATTGAGGGCTAAGTATTGTAAATTCGTCTGAATAACCATCTCCAATCGTAAAGCTCTTGCTATAAGAGTATGCAGTTGGGTCATCGAGGCTTTGCACTAATATTCTATAATCATTATCTTTTGATAAATAGGAGGGTATTTCCCACAAATACGAGCCATTATTTGAAATAGCACTATCTATTGTTTGCACATAGTCCATATAATTATACAACCTAATTTTTACCTTTCCGCTAAAATTAGTTTCCCAACCTATTGAATATACAGAACTTAGCACAAGCTCTTCTTTATTAGAAGGAGAGATAACGGTTATTTCATTTTTTTCCTTCTTGCATGAAGTAAAAACTAAAATACCAAAAAAAACAATATATAAAAATAGCTTATAAGTTTTCATAAGTTTTATTATTTTTTGAAAATTTGAATTTATTTGAAAGGAATAAAATTATTAAAACTTAAGAAATAAACAAAGTAAATTGCAAATATTTTTTTGTATTTTAATTATTAATTTTTTCAAGAGCCTTTTCTGCAGCCTTCTGTTCTGCTTCTTTTTTAGAATTAGCCTTTCCTTTTCCTATAATTTCATCTTTTAATATTACGTATGATATAAAATTGAACTCTTTCTTACAGTTGTCTGTAATAAAAATAATTTCTTTATGGCGTTTTTGCGACCATTCAATAATTTGACTTTTGTAATTATTATCAGTATCAATAAGCTCTTGAAGGTTAATATGTTTTTTAACTATTTGATTTATAACAAACTTATATGTTTCATCAAATCCTCTATCAAGATAAACTGCCCCAATAAATGATTCAAAAGCGTCTCCGTATATATTTTTTTTGCTAACAGACTGATTAGTATGTAGAACGATAAATTTTACGATTCCTATTTTTTGAGCAAGAGAATAAAGTTTTTTTCGGTTTACAATTTTGGAGCGAGTTTGTGTAAGAAACCCCTCATCTTCTTTGGGGTATTTTTGAAAAAGAAAATGACCAATAATAGCATCAAGAACAGTATCGCCAAGATATTCTAAACGTTCATTGTTTACTGTTTTGCCAGTATGGTCTATGTAGGTAGCTGATTTGTGTAGAAATGCAGTTCTAAAATATTCTAAATTAATTGGATAAAAACCAAGAACTTTTTTAAATTCTTTCTTTTCGTTCCTGTCTTCTTTATTTGATAAAATAAAGTAAAAAAATGATTTTATCCTATTAAGCACTATTTTTATACAATTTGTGATGAGTATGGTAGATAATATTTTAGAACTGTCAAACACTTTTGAAGTGTCTGACAGTAATATTTATTTATATTTTTTTAAAAATAAGAGAAGCATTATGTCCTCCAAATCCAAAAGTATTACTTAAAGCGTAATTTATTTCACGCTCTTTACATACATTTGGAGTAAGGTCTAATTTACTATCTATTCTTTCGTCCACATTATCTAAGTTGATAGTTGGAGGCACGGTATTATTTACCATTGCAAGAATAGCTGCTATTGACTCTAACGCACCTGCTCCTCCGAGTAAATGACCTGTCATAGATTTTGTAGAACTAATACTTAGCTTGTAAGCATGTTCTCCAAAAATAGTTGTTATTGCCTTTGTTTCAGCTATATCTCCAAGAGGTGTTGCTGTTCCATGAGGATTAATATAATCTATTTTTTCTGGTTCTATACCAGCTTCTTTTAATGCAAATTCCATAACTTTTGCAGCTCCTCTACCTTCTGGATGAGGTGCGGTAAGGTGGTATGCGTCTGCAGTTGCTCCCGTTCCTACAAGTTCGCAATAAATTTTTGCTCCACGTTTTACAGCGTGTTCATACTCTTCAAGAATTAAGGCGGCTCCTCCTTCTCCCATAACAAATCCGTCTCTATCCCTATCAAAAGGACGAGAGGCTATTGCAGGATTATCGTTTCTTGTAGATATTGCTCTAAGTGCATTAAATCCTCCAAGCGATGGTGGATTAATTGGTGCTTCTGAACCTCCGGTAATAAAAACATCAGCTTTTCCTAATCTGATGCTATCAAATGCCTGAATTATAGCGTGTGCCGAAGACGCACATGCAGAAACTGTTGCAAAGTTAGGTCCTCTAAAATCGTATTTCATAGAAATATGACCAGCAGCAATATCACTAATTATTTTAGGAATAAAGAATGGGCTAAAACGTGGAACTCTATTATTTTCAACATAATCAATAACTCCATCTGCCAAACTTTCTATTCCTCCAATACCAGACCCCCAGATAACTCCAGCACGGTCTTTGTCTATTTTTTCAATATCTAATTTTGAATCTTTATAAGCCTCGTCGGCTGATATAAGTGCAAAATGAGCATAATAATCTATTCTTCCTGCTTCGCGTCTGTCTAAATAATCTTTTGGATTATAATTTTTAACTTCGCAAGCAAATTGCGTCTTAAAATTTTGGGTGTCAAAACGTTCTATTGTTGCAGCACCACTAACTCCATTTTTTAAGGATGTCCAAAATTCAGATATGTTTTTACCTATAGGAGTTATGGCTCCTAAACCTGTTACAACTACTCGTTTTAATTCCATTTTTATAACGTTTGTTCGGTTAATAGTTTTTAATACAAAAAGCAATAGTTCTATTGTATATAATAAATTAATTACAAAGTTAATAGTTAAATAATATCTTTTTTTTTAATATTTAATTTATTAACTTTGTAATTTTACAACTTTAAAACTTACAGTTTTAAAACTTATTTTGAATTTGTTTCAATATAATTAACTGCATCTCCAACTGTTGCGATTTTTTCAGCTTGGTCGTCTGGAATTGCTAAACTAAATTCTTTTTCAAATTCCATAATTAATTCTACAGTGTCCAAAGAATCTGCTCCTAAGTCGTTTGTAAATGTAGATTCTAATGTTACTTCTGATTCGTCAACTCCTAATTTGTCAACGATAATTGCTGTTACTCTTGATGTGATGTTAGACATAATTTTTAAATTTTTAGTTAGTAATTTTTATTTGTATGTTTGCAACTGCAAATAAAACATTTTTTACTTTAAAATCAAAATATTTTTTCAAAATGGATAATTTTTCTAACAGAGTTGATTTGGACTCTATAAAACAAACTGCTGATAATCTTAAACTTGAACTATCTAAAGTTATTGTAGGACAAAATGAAATGATTGAACAATTTCTTATTGCAATACTCTCAAATGGTCATGTTTTGGTTGAAGGAGTGCCAGGAGTAGCAAAAACTTTAACGGCAAAACTAATTGCGAAAACTCTTTCGGTTAGTTTCTCTCGAATACAATTCACTCCCGACTTAATGCCTTCTGATGTTCTTGGTACAAACATTTTCAATATGCAATCGTCTAAATTTGAGTTTAATAAAGGTCCTATTTTTGGAAATATTATACTAATTGATGAAATAAATCGTGCTCCTGCCAAAACTCAATCGGCTCTTTTTGAAGTAATGGAAGAAAGACAAGCTACTATTGATGGTAATAAATATAAAATGGAGCCACCATTTATTGTTTTTGCCACCCAAAACCCTATTGAGCAAGAAGGAACATATCGGTTGCCAGAAGCTCAATTAGACCGTTTTATGTTCAAAATAGAAGTAGGCTATCCTACACTTGAAGAGGAAAATGAAATATTAAAACGTAGCCACGAAGACGATGGAGTTTCTCAAATAGACCAAATAAATGAATTGCTAACGGCAGAACAAATTGCTGATTTTCAGAAAAAAGCAAAAGAAATACACATTGACGATAAATTAAGAAATTATATTGCCGAAATTGTGAGCAAAACAAGAAACAACAACGCACTTTATCTCGGAGCATCGCCAAGAGCATCGCTTGCTATTATGGCAACCTGCAAAGCATACGCTGCTATAAATGCCCGTGATTTTGTTACGCCAGACGACGTTAAAGAAATGGTCTATCCTGTTTTAAGACACAGAATAATACTTACTCCCGAAAAAGAAATGGAAGGAGTTACTCCAGATGAAATTATAAAAAGCATAGTAGAAAGCGTAGAAGTTCCAAGATAATTCCTACATCTTAATTATGCACCTTTTATAAAAGTATCTGTTCTATTTATTCTATCATTTAAAATGCCTGTTTGTAGCATAAAACTCGAACAGGCATATTTCTAATTTATAGACTTTTGCAAATTTTGCAACCCGAATTACATATAACTAAAACTTCTTGATTTTCGTTGGCTTTTTTCGCACAATGTAAATTGAAAGTAAAATGTCAATATTTCAGCACTTCTGTCAATTTTTGCACCTTGAAAAAGGCAATGAAATTCAAGAAAATGATATGGTTTTTGTTTTTAATCGTAGCTTATTATTGTTGCAAAGGTAAACATATTTCCAAAAATATTGCGACATATTTTGTGAAATAATTGTTTTACGCATCTTAAATATTGAAAATTGTCTTGATATACCAAGATAAGAATTTATACTTGAAATAAATAATTTTAATTCAGGTTTGCTTAATTCTTTATTCGGTTTGTTTTCTATATATTTGTTCCTATTTTATTCAAAAAAATTGAACAAATATTTTTCATTAAATTCAATATCTAATTTTTGCAATATTGTTAAATACTCTTCTTTAAATGACTTAGTTTTATGATGCTCTTGTTGATTTTCTATATACTTTATAACATTAGACCGATGCGACAATGTATAAGAAAATAATCCATAACCCTCTTGCCATTGAAATTTTAATTTAGATAATTTATTTTCGTTGATATAAGTTGATGTATCCGATTTTATATCTCTTACCAATGCGGGAATATCGCAAGGGTGCATACCAAAAAATATATGAATATGGTCGGGCATTGAGTTTATTGCTAATGGCTTATGCTTTTTGTTTTTCAATATCCCACCAATGTATTTGTGCAACTCCTCCCTAAAATTAGGGTGAATAAGTGCTTGCCTATGCTTAACCGCAAAAACTAATTGCATAGAAGTTTGATAATATACATTTGCCATAATATTTTATTTATTGGTTATTAAAAATTGCACCAGAGGTGCAAAACAACGATAGAAAAAAAAACATGTGTAACGCAACGCACCCCAGCGGGGTGCAATAACGATAGAAAAAAAA
>Ga0193956_1000408_pt1 | contig 20046 bp, 14 predicted proteins | sample BB_7_MG_FD_140358 | JGI IMG/M metagenome (GOLD analysis project Ga0193956, IMG submission 140358) | Microbial mat bacterial communities from the Broadkill River, Lewes, Delaware, United States - BB_7_MG | ecosystem: Environmental > Aquatic > Freshwater > River > Microbial mats | place: USA...
AGGTAAGGCATTTCCTACTTGGTCTCCCGGACTTAAAAAATCTAATGAATAGCAATTATCGGTGCATACTCCTGTAATATTTCCTGCCCAACTTTCGGCTATTACAATATAGTTGATATCAACATCAGAGTTGTTTGTAATAATAAATGGAGCTTCGCCATTGCCGTCTTCTGTAAATAAACCGTAAGTGCCACCGTTTTCAATTGGGTTACCCTCTTCGTCTGCTATTGTAATTTGTGCAAAACTACTAAGAGAAGCAAATACTACGGCAATTAGTAATAGTGTAATTTTTTTCATGCTTTTTATTTTAGTTGGTTAGAAGATTAAATAATTTTTTAGTTTTAAGTGTTTATTTTTTAGAGATTGTAAATATACAAAAAAATATTAACAATTTCATTTTTTTTAAGATAAAATATTTACGATTGGTTGCTAATTTTTTTACAGAAAAATATAAACCAATCGTGAATAAAAGATTGAGATTAATGAATTACTTAACAACGATGTTTACCATTCTTTTTGGCACAACTATTATTTTCACAATCTTTTTACCTTCTGTTAGTTTTGCAATTTTTTCGTGTTCAAGAGCAATTTTTTCAATTTCTTTTTTATCAGTATCTGCTGCAATATCTATTGTAGCTTTGGTTTTTCCATTTATTGCAATTGGGTATGTTACAGTGTCTTCCACCAAAAACTCTTCGTTGTGTAGCGGAAAAACAGTTTCCGAAATTGATGCAAAATTACCAAGTTTTTCCCATAATTCTTCTGCAATGTGTGGGGCAAAAGGAGATAATATAATTGTTAAAGGTTCAAGAATTTGTCGTTTGTTGGTTTTTAGGCTTGTAAGTTCGTTTACACAAATCATAAAAGCACTTACAGAGGTGTTAAACGACATGTTTTCAATATCTTGTTTTACTTTTTTTATGGTTTTGTGTAAAATTTTAAGCTCTTCTTTTGTTGCTTTTTCTTCCGAAATTTCCACGTCGTTGTTTTCGTTGTGGAAAAGTCTCCATAGCTTACGCAAAAATTTGTGAACACCCTCAATTCCTTGCGTGTCCCAAGGTTTTGATTGTTCAATAGGTCCAAGGAACATTTCGTAAAGTCGGAGAGTATCAGTTCCGTATTGTTCTATAATTTGGTCTGGGTTTACAACATTAAACATTGATTTAGACATTTTTTCAACAGCGTGTCCGCAATAATATTTTCCATCTTCTAACATAAATTCTGCATTGTTGTATTCAGGCAACCAATTTTTAAATTTCTCAATATCAAGAATATCGTTGTTTACAATATTAACATCTACATGAATTTCGGTGCAATCATAATCTTTAAGCAAGCCTTTAGAAACAAATTTGTTGGTGTTTTTTATTCGGTAAACAAAATTAGACCTACCTTGAATCATTCCTTGATTTATGAGTTTTTTAAATGGCTCGTCTTTAACTGTTTCGCCAATATCGTAAAGAAATTTGTTCCAAAAGCGAGAATAAATAAGATGCCCTACAGCGTGTTCTGTTCCACCGATGTATAAATCAACATCTTGCCAATATTCGTTAGCTTCTTTGGACACAAGTTTTTCGTTGTTGTGTGGGTCCATGTATCGCAAATAATATGCTGAAGAACCTGCAAAGCCGGGCATTGTGCTTGTTTCCAAAGGAAATTCGTTTGCATATTGCCAATTTTCTGCACGAGCCAAAGGAGGCTCACCTGTTTCAGTTGGTTTAAAAGTTTCTATATAAGGTAGTTGAAGTGGCAATTTGTTTTCGTCAAGCGGGTATGCAATTCCGTTTTTGTAATAGATAGGAAATGGTTCTCCCCAATATCTTTGACGGCTAAAAATGGCATCTCTAAGACGGTAGTTTATTTGTCTTTCGCCAATTTCCATTTTTTCTAATTCTTCAATTATTTTATTCATAGCATCTTTTACCTCCAAACCGTTGATAATGTCCGAATTAATCATTTTTCCATTTTTGTCGTCGTATGATTCTTCTGTTATGTCTGCACCTTCAACAACTTGAATTATAGGAAGCTGGTATTTTGTTGCAAAAGCAAAATCACGGCTGTCGTGAGCTGGCACTGCCATAATTGCACCTGAACCGTATCCTGCTAATACATAATCGCTTATCCAAATAGGAATTTGTTTTTCGGTAAATGGATTTATTGCATAAGCTCCTGTAAACACTCCCGAAACGGTTTTTGTGTCGGCAATTCTTTCTCGTTCTGTTCGTTTGGTTGTTTTTTCAATATATTGATTTATAGCTTCTTCTTGCTCTTCGGCGACAAGTTGTTTTACAAGTTTGCTTTCGGGTGCAAGCACCATAAAAGTAGCTCCGTAGATAGTGTCGGGGCGAGTTGTAAATATTTCAATATTAATGTATGGATTGGTTGTTTTAAAAGTAACATTTGCACCTTGCGAACGTCCTATCCAATTTTTTTGAATTTCTTTAAGCGAGTCTGACCAATCTACATTTTCCAGCCCGTCAAGAAGTCTTTTGGAATATGCACTAACCCGCAATAGCCACTGGGTCATAGGTTTTTGCACAACTTCAAATCCTCCTCTAACAGACAGTCCGTCTTTTACCTCGTCGTTTGCGAGAACAGTTCCCAGTTCGGCACACCAGTTTACCATTGATTTTGCTCGGTATGCTAATCTGTATTTTTGCAATACGTCTTCTTTTTCGTTTTCCTCCATTCCGTTCCAAACGGCTGCGTGAAATTTTGGCACAGGAGAGCAGGCTGCGTCAAGTTCAATATTTCCTTCTGTTTCAAATATTTTTATAAGGTTTTCTATTGGTTCTGCTTTTTGAGTTTTATTATTAAACCAATGTTTGAACATTTTTAAGAAAACCCATTGTGTCCATTTATAATAGTCTGGGTCAGAAGTTTTTATTTCTCTGTTCCAATCATAAGAAAGTCCGAGTTGTTTTAGTTGTTGTCTGTATCGTTCTATATTTTTGTCGGTATTTTCGGCAGGTTGAGTTCCTGTTTGTATTGCGTATTGTTCTGCTGGCAAGCCAAATGCGTCGTATCCCATTGGGTGAAGAACGTTGTAGCCTTGTAGTTTTTTGTATCGTGAAAAAATATCGGAAGCTATGTATCCGAGCGGGTGTCCTACGTGGAGCCCTGCTCCTGACGGATATGGGAACATATCAAGCACATAAAATTTGGGTTTTGAAGGCTCAATTTCTACTTGAAAGGTTTGGTCTGCATCCCAGTATTCTTGCCATTTTGCTTCTATTTCTGAAAAATTATAATCCATTTTATATTCTGTATTTATTATGATTATTTATTTATTATATTTGCAAAAATATTTAAAATTTAGTTACTATGCAAAAGGGAACTAAATTATTTTACGAACTACAAATAAATTTTTATTTTTGAAAATAAAAAAGTTAAGTATTTGTGTTAATATAAACGATAGTTTTAAATTTTACAATGTGTTAATTATTAGAGAAAAGCCCATTAATAATTAAACACTAAAAACTAAGCACTTTCTTATGAGAAGATACATACTTATCATTATTCTGTTTTTTTTATATCTAAATTCTTTTGCACAAATAAATTTAGATAGTCTGCAGACTGTTTTGCGAACTACAAATCAGGATACAACAAAGTTGAATGTTTATGTAGAATTGTTTTCTTATTATACATTTAAAAACATTGATAGCACTTTTTTTTATTTAGATTTAGCAAAAGAACTTGAGTCTAAAAATAATATTAAACATGTTAAGGCAAAGATTTTTAATACAGAAGGAAATGTTGGTTGGTGGCAAGGCGATTTGGAACTTGCTCGAAAAAAATATTTTGAAGCTATTAATATCTGGGAGGAGTTAGGAAAAAACAAAAAAATAAATGCTTTGTATTATAATATAGCATTATCATTTCAGTATGAGCAAGATAGTGCATTGTTTTATTTGGCAAAATGTAAAAAGTATGCACTTGAAGCACAGGATAGCTTGGGATATATTAGAGCAATATCAAGAGAGGGAGACATTTTTGTTAATCGGACTAATTATAAGGAAGCTTTGGTTATTTATGAAGATGTTTTAAATTATGGAATCAAAAATAACATTACCAGTTATCAGCTTCAAGGTTATTATGGGCTTGCACTTATTAATTTTAGGACAAAAAATTATAGAAAAGCATTGGGATATTACCAAAAAGAATATGATATAGCAAAAGAAGGTAATGATATATACGAATTAAATGCTGCATCTACAGGTTTGGCATTAGTTTATTATAAGTTAAATAAAATTAAGGAATCTGAAAAATATCACCATGAGGGGTTGGCTTATGCAAGGCAAATTGGTAACCCAAGAATGGTTGCAGTTAGTTTGTCTAATATTTACGAACAATTTACAGAAGAAGGAAGGTATAAAGAAGCTGCCCCTTATATAGAAGAGGCTTTAGAACTTTCAGAAGAGTATAACCTTGAAGACTTATTTATGTCTCTTTATATTAATTACGGAAAGTCTGAAATGTATAATAAAAATTATGGAACAGCAAGAAAATATGTTAAAAAAGGAATAAATATTGCGTATTCAGAAAATTCATATCCATGGCTTGCTTATGGATACAGGTCGTTGGTAAGAATAGACAGCTTGCGAGGAGATTATAAAAGTGCCTTAAAATATAAAGATAGCTTAATAAAATTTGAAGATAGTCTTAAAAGTATTGAACTAAACGAAAAAATAGAAGAGCTTAATATTAAATACGAAACAGAACAGAAGGAACAAGAAAATATTATTTTAAAAAAAGAATTTGTAGCCAATAGAACTATAATTAAAAATAGAAATATTATTATTATTGCTGTTTCGGGAGTTGCAATTTTAGCATTAGTATTATTTTTTGTAATATTGATAAATAGAAAAAGATTGAGCATTAGAAACTTAGAGATTTCAATGCAGAAGGAAGAGATAGAACTACAAGCAGAAGAATTAAAATCTAACTTGGATAAAATTACGGAACTAACAGACTTTAAAGACGAAGTTACTCAAATGCTTGTTCACGACCTAAAAAATCCTCTTAATGTATTAATGAACATACCTAAAAATATTAACACTGAGGAAAAAGAAGAAATACGTAAAAATTTAGAATATCAAATGCTTAATTTAGTAATGAATATTTTAGATGTCAAAAAATATGCAGAAGCTGAACTAAAAATCTATCCAGTAAAACTCTCTCTTTCTCTTATTATAGAAAAAGTAATTAACCTTCAAAACTTTGTAATAAAACAAAAAAACATAACAATTTCACATATAAAATTATTTGACTTTAGTGTAAAAGCAGACGAAGAATTAGTAGAAAGAATATTTAGTAATATTTTTATTAATGCAATAAAATACACACCAAATAACGGTAAAATAAAAATTAGCTACGAGCAAATACACAATAACTTTGTGAAAATAATAATAGAAGACAGCGGTTCTGCTATTCCGGCAGAGGATTTGAAAAATATTTTTGAAAAATACAAACAAACAGGAACAAAAATAAAATATTCCACAGGTTTGGGATTAACTTTTTGTAAAATTGCAGTAGAAAAACACAGAGGCAAAATACACATAGAAGCTAATAAAAACAATGGAACAACAGTTTGGTTTACTCTTCCAATATATGAAATTGAAGAAATACAACAAACAACTCCCATCACAAAAACAGAAGTTATTTTAACACAAAAAGAAAAAGAAGAATTGACTGAAATACTTTCAAAATTAGAAAACATAGACATTAGCGAAATTACAACCCTCCGAAAAATATTTAAAACAATAGAAACCCAAAAACTTGGTAATGAAAATTGGCGAGAAGCTCTAAAAAATGCAGTTTACACAGCCAACGAGACCGAATTTAAAAATTTATTGAAAAAATAAGAAGTTATAAAATTATATTAAACACTAATTCGGGGTGATTGTTCTCACAATCATATAGCCAACGCATTATAAAAATTCTCCATATAAGGAGATGATTAAAATAAATCTTAAACAGATGAAACCCTCATTGAGGGATTTTATAGCTTACGCATTATAAAAATTCTCCACATAAGGAGATGATTAAAATAAATAAATCTTAAACAGATGAAAACTTATAAAATATTAGTAATAGACGACGATATTAGCAATATCAATATTATTATAGACTATTTAGAAGAAGAAAACCCTGAATATGTTTTTTTGTATGCAACTAATGGAAAAAAAGGAATTGAAGTAGCCGAAAAACACTTGCCCAACCTAATTATTACCGACTGGGAAATGCCCGAACTTTCTGGAATTGATACAATTAGAGAGCTAAAAAATAACAAAATAACAAAAAATATTCCTGTAATAATGGTTACTGGAATAATGACCAGTAATAAAAATTTACAAACTGCATTTGAAGCAGGTGCAATAGATTATATACGAAAACCAATAAACGAAATAGAACTAAAAGCAAGAATAAAATCAATGCTCACTTTTTCATACTATCATAATCAAATTATAGATATGAAAAACAGAGAACTTGCTACTATTGCCATGAATATTTTACAAAATAATGAATTTAACATCAAAATTTTTGAAAAAATAAAAAATATAGAAAAAGATTATGCTACAGAAAATAAAGAACTTTCTATAAAATTGAAAAGCATCAACAAAGAAATTGCATTAAAAATAAAAGGTGAAGCATGGCAACATTTTGATAATTATTTCAAAAAAGTTCACCCAGATTTTTCTAAAAATCTAATATTTAAATTCCCTGCACTCTCGCCAGCAGAATTAAAACTTGCTTCTTTTTTAAGGCTAAAATTAAGCACCAAAGAAATAGCCTCTATAACATTTCTTACTCCCGACAGCATAAAAACTGCAAGAAACAGACTTAGAAAAAAATTAAATCTAAACTCAGGACAAAATCTAACAACTTTTTTGTTAAAATTTTAATCTATTCTTCGTTCTCTTGGTCTTCAAATAATCGAGGGTAGTCTTCGTCAAATTTATCTAAAATTACAGACATTAAAGCCTCTCTAATAAACTTTGATTTATTTTTAACCTTATATTTATTGCAATAAATAATAAACGCATTCATTTCATAATCATTTAGTTGTGAGCTAATTTGATGCTGTCGTCTAAACTTCTCATTGCTTTTTAGCTTTTGATTGCTTGTTTGCTTTTTTATAGTTTTAAGCCCCATAATTTTAATTATTCTAAATTATAAAGTTATAATATTAATGATTAAAACTCATTAATTATATTTCCGATAACAGTTTTTAATTTCTCAAATACTTTTTCCGAATCTCTTGGCAATGGTAAAAATGTTGCAAATTCTACAACTCCAATAACTTTGTCTTCAAAAATTAGTGGAAACAATGTTAGGTATTTGGGAGTTCCTTCGCCAAGCCCTGAAAGTATTGTTATGTAGTTATCTGGAACATTATCTATATAAAGAAATTGTCTGTTTTTGGCTACCTGACCTGTTAAGCCTTCACCTTCTTTAAATTCTTTATAAGTATCGTTGGTGTAGTAAGCATAAGTGCTTGATAATTTGAATGTATTTGTTTTTTTATCTAATAAAAAACTTACTCCCTGAACAATATTATAGGTTTTTGCTAAATTTTTTAATACCTGTTCTGTTATTTTATCTACTCCTTTAAATTCTGATATTCCTTCGGTTACTTCTTTAACCATTTTTTTTACATAGCGAGCGTCTTCTTCCTCTTTTCTATTAATTTTATTTGCATTATCCTTCTCTTCATCAGCTTCGGCTGTTTTACTAATTATTTTAATGGTTTCGGTAGTTTTTTTTGCCTCTATTTTTTTTATAGAAATTGAAAATAATATTAAAACAATAGCTATCAATGTAATATAAGTTCCTATAATAAAAATATTATAATTACTATTTATCAGCACAACCGTTTGGCTTACCTGCAAAAATACAGGAATGCTAATAACTATTAAAATTATAGATATAATTAAAAATTTATTTTTCATAAGCCTGTTTGTTTTTAGTAAAATCGGAAATAAAAAATATTATAAATTTTTAAGATAATTTATTATTTCTTTTAGTTTTAAAATATGGTCTATTTTTGTAACCGCAGCAGCGGCAGTTGTCATCGTTTTTACTTGACATTCGTCTGGGTCTTGGATAATTGTTGTGCCACCATAATCGTTTACCATTTTCATTCCGTAAGCTCCGTCTCTGTTTGCTCCTGATAACAACACCGCTGTAAGTTTGTCTTTAAATAAATATGCTGCCGACTCAAAAGACAAATCAATAGACGGACGTGAATGGTTTACGGCTGTTTCGGTAGAAAGAGAAAAAAGGTTTCCAAGTTCAAAATACATGTGATAATTTGCAGGAGCAAGATATACTTGACCTTGTTTGATGTATTCTTTATCTATTGGTTCAGAAATAGATAGCTTGGATTTTATAGACAAGGCTTCTACAAAACCTGTTCTTACGTGCTTCAAGCGGTGAAGACACAAAAATACAGATTTGTCGTAGTTTTTGGGTAATTCTGATAGTATTTCGGTTATGGACTGAAAACTGCCTGCCGAGCCTCCAATTATTACGTATTTACTTGCCATTTTTCCTGTTTTTTGTTCTATTCTTTTTTATAAAATATTGTTAAAAAACTAAGTGATTATTTTTGTTTTCTGAAAATATTTTCTGATTTTATAATTTTTTTCATTCTATCGTTGTATTGCCAATAAGTTAACGATTCTTGAACTCCAATAAATAAATAGCCTCCTTTGTTCATAGAATTGTATATATTATCTAAAACTTTTACTTGTAAATCTTTGTTGTAATAAAGCATTCTATTTCTAAAAATTACTAAATCAAAATAATCAAAAGGTTCTATTTTTTTGTAAATATAGTGTTTTTTAAATTCCACATTTTTTAATAATTCCGAATTAAGAATTGATTTCTGTTTGTTTTGTTCGTAATAGTCTTCAAGATTCTTATTTCCTTTATACCTTTGGTAGTTAGCTCCACTTACTGCGAGTTTGCGTGTTACAAGCGAGCCTGTTTTCATTTCTTTTATGTTTTTGTCTGTTATTGCAGTTACTACTATTTTGCATTTGTCTAAAATGTCCATTTCCCTTAGCACAATTAGTAGAGAGTATAATTCTTCTCCTGAGCTTGCTTCGGGTATCCATATTTTTATTTGCTCTTGTTTGGCTATTTTTGATAAAACATTGTTTTTTAGTGAGAGCCATGCTTCTCCGTCTCTAAACATTTCGGTTGTAGGAATTGTTAGATTATATAAAAAATCTTCAAAATAATCGTGGCTACGTTCTATTTTTGTTATTAAATTACCTATTGTAAAAGTTGTGCTAAGAACCATAAATTCTTCCACTCTTCTTTTGAGCGATGTAGATGTATGGCTGGATAAGTCAATGTTATATAGTTCGTTAACTTGTTTTATAAGCTCTCTATATTCTGATATTCGTATTTTTTTTACTATTGTCATGTTATACGTAGAAAATGCAATATGAAGTATTAAAATTATTGTTACTTCATAGTAGATACATTGTTTTAAACTAATTTTTTTGTATAATAAAGTCCCTTTCTGTTAAATTTTTGTGCTTGTGGGCCTAAAATGCTTTCATGGTAGCCCAGAACAAGAAAGCCGCTGTTTTTTAAATTATCATAAAAATAGCTATACATTTGTGATTGTAGTTCTGGCTTGAAGTATATTAAAACGTTTCTGCAAAATATTATATCAAATTTCGTTTTAAAAATAGCTTCTCTTTTTACTAAATTTTGTTTAACATAGTTTACTCTATTTTTTAAAAAGTTTTTAACAGTTATTGTGTCTTCTATTTTGTCTATTATTAAATATTTTGAGTAAGGAACATTTTTATGTTCTTCAAAGTTAAAAGGGTTTTGTCGGATAACTTTGTTAAAATTTTCAAGATATTCTATATTGAATCGGTAAACATATTTGCCTTCCTTGGCTGTATTTATTACGTCTTGGTTTATATCGGAAGCATAAATTCTTGCCTTGTGGAGTATTTTTAGTTCGTTCAGCAAAATTAGCATTGAATATACTTCCTGACCGGTGGAACAGCCTGCATGCCAAATATTTATTATTTCATTGTCCATTAGCTTTGGCAATATTCGGTATTTTATTGCATGCCAGCTTTTAGGGTTGCGAAAAAGTTCGGTGGTGTTTACTGTAATATCTTTTACTATTTGTTCTACAAATACAAAATCGTATTTCACCCTGTTTATAAGTTCTATTATATCAATAGAGTAGGTTTCAAGCACCTTCAAAATTCTTCTTTTGAAAGACTTGGCGGAGTAGCCACTAAAATCATAATCTGCACTTGATTTTAAAGTGTTTATTAGTTCTTGTATTTTTTCGTCAGATATTTCCATCAAATCAAATGAAGTTTTTTTAGATATTGAAATTGTTTGATTAAATGTTTCAATATTGTCTTTCCTTTTTTTAAGGCAGATTAATAATTTCCAAAATTAATATTTTTTTTAAAAATATGAATTTTTTTATTTGTTTATTTTTTTATTTGCTAATAATTTAGGCTTTATTTCTTTTTTTTGTTATGTAAATACTTAAATGCTAAACTTTAATGTAAACATGAAATTTCGTCCCGGAGAACTAATTGAAGAGGCATAACTTCGGTAAAACGTGTCCAGAAGATTATTTATTGCAAAATGAATAGATAGATAATCGTTTGTGGTGTATGATAGTTTAATATTGTAGGATTGCCAAGCCATAAATCCAAAGTCGGCTGCTTTATGAATATTATCTTCCGAGTATATCGAGAGGTCTTCTATTTTTTTCATTCCATTGTAAATATGCGAAAAACGTAAGGTATAATCCGAAAGTTTTAACGAAACTGCACTTTGTCCAAATAGTGGTGGTATATTGGGCAATGCAATATTGTCGTCTTTGTTTATGCCTTTGATGTAATTAAAAGAACTGTTGAATTTTATGAAATTTTTATCTTTATTTCCAAAAAAGTAGCCAAAATTTATTCCTCCCGATATTCCATATATTTGAGCGTTATTGATGTTTACTTTTGTTGCTATTTCGTAGCCATCTATTCCAAGCCAAAGGCTGTCTATTCCATTTATTTGCATGTCCGAAATTATTATTGCGTCTTTTATCCACGAGTTAAATACGCCTACATTTATTTTTAACGATTCAAATAATATTTGACTTACTCCAATTTCTATATTAGCTGATTTTTCGGATTTTAAAACATTGTTAGGAACAAGTGCCACGGTGTTGTTCATCATTATTTTTCCAAATTCATCTACTATTGGCGAATGCACACTAAAAGAATTTAAAATGCTTATTTGCATACCTGTAATAGGATAATAATCAAAGCTCAAACTTGCCGACGGGGCATGGCTGTTGTAAATTATCTCATCAAAACAATAGGTCATTTGTGGATTCTTAACAATCTTATCAAGCTGATTTTCAAATCCGCTTTTAGAGTGTGTATAATCATATCTAATTCCTGCATTTACAATAAATTGAGGGTTTCGCATCCATTTGTGGCTAAAATATGCCGAAAATGTTTGCATATCTGTTCCGTTTGTTGGGTAGCGGTTTAGTCCATTCCAAGTAGAGTCTGTTTCTATGTTTTGAAAAAAAGCATTTGTTTTCAGATTGTTATAAGAAACTTCTGTTCCATAAGTAATACGATTTATGTCAAGAACTTTTATAAAATCTAAATTAATAGCTCCGTCGTAGAGGTGTTCTATTTGATGCAGACCTACGGTGCTATTTAGTTTTCGGCTATATCTGTATTCTTCAATAAATTGATAGGAACTTATTAGCGAAACGAAGTCGTAAAATTTTGTTTTTTTATTATAAAAAAAAGAAAGAGATGTGAGTAATTTGTCTTGTGGTCTAAATTCTATTTCTGCAAATCTAAGGTTTACTGCATTTGTTTCTGTAAGTCCTCCGTAGTATTTTATTGTAGAAGAAGTGTTGTAATTTAGATTTAAAATGATATTAAGATTTTTGGTTGGATGGTATCTAAATTTTTGTATAAAAAGATATTGTTTGTAGTTTGTGTTTTCTTGTGTGTAAGGGTCTTGGTTTTTAATAACGCTATCTTTGTTGTTTATTCTTTCTACATAATATGGGTTTAAGCCATATTCGGAGTCAAGATAGCTTGCTCTGTTTTTGCCCATAGTTATCTTGCCATAGTCTCCATAAGTTAGGCTTGTGTAGGACGCAAATTTTTTAGCTCCAAGATTAAAATTTACGTTAGAAACCCAATTATCTGTTGCTGTTTCGTAATGTGTGGCTGCATTTATTTTATACGAAAAATTATTATATTCTTTAAATTCTGGAATTTTGGTAAAATATTTTACCACTCCACCAATAGCATCTGCACCATACATAATAAATCCTGCACCGTGAATTTGCTCTACGCTTTCAAGCGATGAGTTTTCAAAATGTATAGGACCTGATATTTTTCCATTTCTGTAGAGTGCATTGTTTAGACGAACTCCATCAAGCACAAGGATTACTTTGTTGGCTTGAAGTCCTCTAAAAACGGTGCTACCGCTTTTGTTTTTTTCAAACATTAATTTTTGCTCCGAGCCGTCGTCGTTGCTACTAAGGCTGCTTATTTCTTTGTTTTCGTCGGAGTCAATAATTTTTACATAAAAAGGCAAGTCTTTGGAATATTCGGCGGCAGTAATAACCGATTTGTTTTCGTTTGCCAGCATTCCACTCGGATACATAACTACTTTGTAGTCATTATCAATAATTTCTTCTTTTGTTTTTCTAACATTTTCAAAAACAAAATGTTCAAAAACAATAGCGTCTGAGTTGTCAAAAATATCTAAAGAAACTTCTCCTACGTTATTTGTTTGCAAAGTGTCGGGCAGGCTATTAGAATACACTATTATTCCAGGAATTGGAAAATTGGTGCTTCCGCTAATAACTGTTACTGTTTGTGAGGAAACATTTGCAGCTACTAAAATAAAGAAAATTGTGTATAAAAACGACTTAAACATGTTTGGAATAAATTTTACAACTACTAATTGCAAAATTTAAACCAAACTTTTTATTTGAATAGAAATGAAGAAATTAAATCTGTTTTTATTAGTTATTAGTGGTTAGTTATTAGTTTTTTGTAGATAGTTGTTTGTATCTAATTGACTTTTGCTTAATAATTAGTTTATTGAAAACAAAAACAACACACACAAATTTCTAACCACTAACCTCTAATCACTCACAACTAATTATATAACAACCAGAATGTAGGGTTTTTTAATTCTTTTCTTAATTTTTTCAGTTCTTTTTTGGCCATATCTTTTTCTTCAAAAGAATCTATTGCAACTCGGTTTAGTTTTCCTACTTTTGGCAATACTTGCGAGTTGTAACCTTTGGCTTTAAAGTCTTCGTTTAGTTTTTCGGCACTTGCAAGATTTTTGTAACTTCCTACAATAATGTAAAAATTTGCATTTTCTATAACAACATTTTCGTCGCCGGGTTTCATGTTTCCGTCTTCGTCAACTATCATAACGTTGTCGTTTACTTTTACAGAGTCGTTTTCGTTAAGAGAGTCGCTGTCTGTTGTTTCGGGAACAAACAAATCTTTGTCTTCTGGAAATTCGAGGGTGTCTGGGTTGTTTTTGTTATTGTTCACCTCTGTTTTAGGATTACACGAAAATACTAATAATGTTAAAATTGGAATTAAAATTAAGCTAATTTTTTTCATCTTTTTTAGATTTATAAGGTTAATAATTATTTTGAATTTACAAACATAACATTTTATAAATAAAAATCAAAAAACTAATTTTTTTTTATGTAGTTTAATAAATTGTGTTCAACTTTTTTTTTTTTGTTAATTTGTTTATTATCAAACAAAAGGCTGTTTATAACAACTATTCAAATGCTTTAAATTTTAGAACGTTTGTTTGCTCTTTGTTTTTGTTGTTTTCCTAAAAATAAAAGACAACTAACTTGCATTGGCTGTATAATTAGTCTTTATTGGCGTCTATTAATTGCATAAAATGTGGTTTGTTTCCTGAAAAAACGGAGGATTTTATTTTGTCTTTCCAGTTAGTAATTGATTTGTTGCCGTCAGGAATTTGTTTTAGTATTTCAAATATTTTGCTTGCATTATAAAAATCTACACTTTGCAATAGGGGTTTATATTTGTTTATAATTTCAATATCTTCGGCAGAAAATTCAAACTTGCAGGTAATATCGGGTGGGTCTGCATTCTCTCTTGCTTGTTTTCCGATTATCCAAAAGCTAAAAACAACTCCCTTGTTATCAATGTTTTCTACAGTAATTTCGCTTTCGTGTGCGTTAATTGCCATTTTGCAATATGCCAAGCCTATGCCTGTGGATTTATGGTCGGTCTTGTTTTGGGTTTTTACCTGTGAATACTTATTAAAAATTGATTTAAGATTCTGTTCGGGAATTGTTTCGCCGTTGTTAAATACCGATATTTTTATTTTGTCTTCTGCTTCGGGCTTTGCTTTTATTTGAATTTCCGAATTTGGTTCAGCGAATTTTATTGCATTGGTCAAGAGGTTTTCAAAAACTCTAATTAGTATGTTTTTATCTGCAAATATTTCATACTTAACTGATGGTATTTTTATAGATATATTCTTTTTTGCACATACAACTTCTAATTCTGATATAATATTTTCCAGAACGTTTTTTATACAAAACCATTCTTTATTTAATACCAGTTCGGTTGCTTCGTATCGTTCTACGTCAAGGATATTTAGCACAAGGTTTAGCATTCTTTTTGCAGAGCTAACAACCTGCTTGTCGTTGGTTTTATTTAGAATAATATTCAGCGGATTTTTTAAATCGTGAATTATGGTATCTGTCATGTTTTTCTTAAAATTTGTAAGCTCCAAGAGATATTCATTTTTTTCGAGCAGTTCGTCTGCTTGAGTTTTTATCTCTTCTTTCTGAAAAAATAAAACTTTATTGTTTTCTTCTAATTCTTCGGTTCTTTTTGCAACTGTTTTTTCTAATCTTAAATTATCTGCTTCAAGTCTTTTGGTGTTTATTTTTAAAAATAAGTATAATACAACAAACCAAAACAACCATATTACTACAAATAATAGATATTTTACAAAAAAGTATTTGTTTTTTTTATATTCAAGTATATAATAATTGTCTTTGGTTAAAAAATATAAATAAGTTTTTCCTTTTAAAGTATATGTTTTTAATGTTGCACTTCTTACGGCTCCATTATCATTTAGTAGTTCAAATTCTGTTCTTCTTTTTAAATTATTGCTAAATACTATTATTTTATTTTTATTAAGTGCTATTAATTCATTTTCGCCGTTGTTGTTAATGTCTTTGTAACCAATTATGTGTGTAACATTTTGCACTTTGTTTTTATACTCAAGTTCTTTTGTGTAAATAGAAAATTCAGAGGTTTTTGCATTTCTTAAAAGCATATAATCATTAGTTGTGTCCGAAAGCAAACTGTTGTAACTATCTTTTAAGTTTAATTGTTTAACAATTTCGCCTTTTGTATTACAAATAGTAAGATAGCTTTTGTTAATCGTGTCGGAAACATTATTGGTTAATGATAAAAGATATAGCTCTCCATCTTTTTTAAAGTGATTAGAAAAGGTGTAGTTCGTCCACCCGGTATATTCAATGGGTTCAAATTCAAATTTCAAATCCTCGTTGTAAAGCAATATGTATGAAGAGAAATCGCCGTATTTAAAAACACGATTTTTTTTTCGGTTATATATTTCAATAGAGTCTGGACTGGTAGATTCTTTTAACTCTTCGTATTCTTTTACAGAAATGGTATTGCCCGAAGCAGAAATATTAGTTGGAAGGATATATTTTTTTGCCTTGTAGAAAAAAACATTAAAATAGTTACAAACAATACTGGTAGTGTCCGTTTTCTTTAATGTTTTGTTTTGTGTATTGTAAATATAAATATTACGAGGATAAATAGCAAAACCTGCTTGAATTTCAAAAACAATATTATTTCCCAAGAATTTTATATTTCTATTCACAGCATCGGGTTCGCCATTGAGATAAGAAAATGAGTCTATTGCTATTTTTTTGTTTTCAATTTTATTGTTGTTGTTTTTATTAAATTCAAGAATATTGAGATATGCAACAGAATCTTTGCCACTTATAAAATACATTTCATTTTGGTTGTTTTTATCAATATCTGCTAATGTTAAGTAATCGCTAATAAAAACTTCGTTTTTAGACAGGTTGTATAAGTCAATAGTTGTAGTGCTGTGTTTAATATTTATAGAGTTTCCGGGTATTTTTTGTCTAATATAATCAATGGTTTCTAAAACTCCATCGTTATCTAAGTCGTTAAAATATACTGTTAGATAATCACTGTAACGCCCTGAGCGTTGCTCTTCAATAATATAGTTCTTAAATCTATTTTTGGGTATTAACAAAATAGAAATTAAAGTTAAGGTCAAAGAGAATATTAATATATATACGAATGTTTTTTTTTGCACTTGCGTTATTTTTATATGCTTTGTATAAATTTATTCATATTAACCGAAACGTCAATATCAAGTTTTTTCCGCAGTCTTGTTTTTGCTTTTTTAACAGCATTTTCGTTACTAAATGTAATAGCACAAATTTGTTTGTTTGTCAGACCGAGCTTTAAAAAAGCACAAATTTTTATTTCGTTGGGTGTAAGGTCGGGAAATTTTGCATTCAAATTATCGTAAAAAGTATTATGAACCCTTTCAAAAAGAATTTTAAATTCGTTCCAGTTAGACGAATAGCTATTTGTTTTTATAGTAGATATTGCGTCATTAATATTTTTCTTATTAATGTCTGTGCACTTTTCTTTTATTTTACTTAAGTTGTCAACTATTTTTTGAGTTTGCTTTTGATTTTGGATAAGTTTTAATGTAGAAGTTGCTAATAGTTTTTGGTTTTTTTCTAATTTGCTTTGAATTTTCTTAATTTCTAATTTCAGAATTTTTTTTTCTAATTCCACTATTTTATTGGTCTTCTCTCTAAGTTTTATCATTGCATTAATTCTTGCAATAATTTCAATTTCATCAAACGGTTTTCTAACGTAGTCGTTGGCACCCGCAAGCAGAGCCGTTTCTAAGTTCTCCGAGCTGGTCATTTTTCCGGTAGCCATTATTATAGGAATATTGTCGGTCTTGGGATTGGCTTTAATACGTTTTATTGTCTCAATACCAGACAAGCCCGGCATTTCCCAATCCATTATTATGGCAGCAGGAGCTTCTTTGTTCAAAATAGCCAAACAAGCCTCGCCATTTGTTGCCACCAAAAACTGATAATTATGATTTTGCAACAAAGAAAACAGTATTTCAATATTCTCTGGCTCGTCATCTACAATTAATATTTTGTTTTTGTTATCTAACATTAGTCTTTTGTTTTTGTAGGATATTATCTTTTTCGGTAGTGTTGTAAATTAGTAGTTTGCTCCACGTTACTAAATTCCTCTGGAATGTTAGTACGTGTTTGTCGTAAAAAGATTTACTAACACTCCGAAGAAATTTAGTTTGCTCCACGTTACTAAATTCCTGCGGAATGTTAGTAAGTGTTTGTCGTAAAAAGATTTACTAACATTCCGAAGGAATTTAGTAACATCAAAAATAACTACCAGTTTGTTACACTACTATCTTTTTCAGTTTTTTTTATATAAAAACGCACAAATTAAAGCTGTATTTATAATAAATGTCAATGAATCCGCAAATATCATAATATTAATTCACAAACAAAAATAATTAATTCATATTAAAACAAAAAAAGATACATTTATTCAGCACCCACGTATTTGTCAGACAGCTCAAAGCTGTCTGATAAATGCTCTGCTACAAACAAATTTTTCATCAAGAACACTTATTCACCACCCACGTATTTGTCAGACAGCTCAAAGCTGTCTGACAAATGCTCTGCTACAAACAAATTTTTTATCAAGAACACTTATTCGCCACCCACGTATTTGTCAGACAGCTCAAAGCTGTCTGACAAATGCTCTGCTACAGGCTAAGGAACAACTAATTAGCATGTAGGAACAACAAATCCACAGACTTTATTCTCCTTACCTACATCATCAGCCTTGCGAAACCCTTCAGCACCCTCCCTACCGGCTGCAAGACCCTCCCTACCCACGACATTGCCCTTGCGAAACCCTGCAAGACCCTCCCTACCCACGACATTGCCCTTGCGAAACCCTTCCGCATTCTACCTACCAGCTACACTAAATAAAACTTCGCCTTTACCAAAACTCCAAACTTTGGCAAAACTATAAATATCAGAATATTTGTGGTAGCTACAACTCTAACAAAGAAAAAAAAATGATAGTGTAACAAACTGGTAGTTATTTTTGATGTTACTAAATTCCTACGGAATGTTAGTAAATCTTTTTTTGATGTTACTAAATTCCTTCGGAATGTTAGTAAATCTCTTTACGACAAACACTTACTAACATTCCGCAGGAATTTAGTAACGTGGAGCAAACTACCAATTTATAACACTACCAAAAAACTATGTCAAATTGTAATAAAAGCAAAACAATAGCTTATTTTCCTACTTTTTTATCAATAAAAAACAATTATTTTATGCCAAAAAATGCCAATTTATTTATAAAAAATATAAAAATTATAAAAAAAAAGCACTATTTTTATAAAAAAATGAAAAAAAAGTTATTTTTTTTATAAAATATTTACAATAAGAATACTAACAAGTATAAGAGTATATAAAAAATTAAAAATCAATAGTTTACAAATGCTTATATTAAAGTAAATACATTAAAATAACACTAATTCTATATATGTTTTATGTATTCATTTGAAAAATAAATGATTAAAAATTTGGTGGTAACATTTTTTTGTTTACTTTTGCAGCGTTGTTTTTAATTAAACAATCTGTTCTTTGATTTTTATTATAAAAAAACAAAATAAATAAAGCCCTCTGCTTTTTACCTTTCTTATAAGATAATATGTGTAAATGAAGCCACGACGGTTTTTGCAATAAAAAGTAATGAAAAAAAGAGAACTATATTATTATTAATTATTAAATATTTTTTTATTAACCATTAGCCAACCAAAAAAACAAAATTGGCTAAACTAAAACCCATTAAATTATGTATTCTACAGAAAAGAAAACAAATTTTAAAATCAGTTATGCAGAGTTATCAATGTTAAGTCATCAAAGTTATGATACCATAATGAGAGACATTACAGAATTTGAGCACTTTGGCATAAGCAGTAACGAAGTAGAGGCACTAAAAAGCCAAGCAGAAGAATTAGACAACACACCAAAGGACGAAGAGTTGCAAGGTGTTGTAATGGACATAACTATTTCTAAAAATGAAATTGCCGAACAGGTAAGAATGCTTATTAGAAAATCAACTACGTTCATCAAATTAGTTTATAACCCAAGCACAGGAGTTTACAAGTCGCTTGACGTGGAGTCTCTTTCCCGAAAAAACGACTACGAACTGTATAACACCGCCTTTGGAGTTGTTAGAATATCAAGGCTAAAAGCCGATGATTTTTCGCCAAACTTGCAAGATGTTGCCACCGAGCTTGAAGCAGCTGCTAATCAGCTATTGCAGAAGAAAAAAGAAAGGCATTTTGCTATCCAAAACAGAGACATAGCCACTCAGGCTCGTGTGGAACTGGCTAATAGTCTGTATTCTAAGCTAAGCAAACTTACTTCTCTCGGACGAGAAATTTGGATAGAACAAGACGAGGCGAAATACAACGACTATGTTATTTATGGTAGCTCGCAAAAGAAACCAGACAACTCGCCTCCCAACAGCGAAGACCAAGACCAAGAGGAATTACCTAACGGATAGTTTTATGTATTTTATTAATTAGTTGCTAATTTCTAATTATTAATTACTAATTCCTAACTAAAAAAAGCGAACTCTTTTTTATAAAAGTTGTTCGCTTTTTTTTATTTATTTTAAATTGTCATCTAAAAGTCTACCCTTAAAATTTGACAAGCCCATTTTAATGTTATATCTTTGCCTTTTAATATTACAGGAGCAAGCCGAAAATCCTTATATAACAGAGTAGGCAAAAATAATAATTATTTAGTTATGAAAAGAATTACACTTAAATTAAGTTTGGTGCTTA
>Ga0193956_1000409_pt1 | contig 19942 bp, 18 predicted proteins | sample BB_7_MG_FD_140358 | JGI IMG/M metagenome (GOLD analysis project Ga0193956, IMG submission 140358) | Microbial mat bacterial communities from the Broadkill River, Lewes, Delaware, United States - BB_7_MG | ecosystem: Environmental > Aquatic > Freshwater > River > Microbial mats | place: USA...
AGACCATTTGATAAAAATAGAGATGGTTTTGTTATGGGTGAGGGTGCTGGTGCACTTGTAGTTGAATCTTTAGAATCAGCGCAAGCAAGAGGTGCTAAAATCTATGCTGAAATCATAGGATTTGGTGAAAGTGGTGATGCTAATCACATAACAACTCCAACAATGGATGGACCACTACGAGCAATGAAAGCTGCCTATGAAATGGCTAAAAGAAACAATGGTGGAGAGATAAAAATTGATTATGTAAATGCTCATGGTACATCAACACCAGTTAATGATAAAAATGAAACAGCAGCATTAAAAGAGTTATTTGGTGGAATTGAAAATTGTCCTCCTGTAACATCTACTAAAGGTCAAATTGGACATTGTTTAGGAGCTGCTGGATCAATAGAAGCTATTATTGCAATTAAAGCTATGGAAGATGGTGTAATTCCACCAACAATTAATCAGGTAGAATCTGATGAAAACTGTGATTTAGACTATGTTCCAAATACAGCAAGGAAAACACAAATTAATACAATTATGAGCAACTCATTTGGTTTTGGTGGAACAAATGGTGTTGTAATTATGAAAAAATATGAAAAGTAGGTAATAATATATGGCAACATACTTAGATTTTGAACAAGGTTTGAAAAAAATTGAAGATGAAATTATTGTTGCTAAAACAAGAGCAGATGAATACGCTGTTTCTATTTTAGAAACAAAACTAGAAAAAGAGGTTGAGAAAACATATTCAAACCTTTCGGATTTTCAAAAGTTAAAATTAGCAAGACATGCTGATAGACCATATGCTGTGGATTATGTAAGAGGTCTAATGACTGATTATTATGAAATTCATGGTGATAGACATCTTGCTGATGATCAAGCAATAGTATGTTACTTAGGTTATATAGGTGATGTAAAATGTGTGGTTATTGGTGAGCAAAAAGGTCGTGGTGTTAAAAATAAAATTAAAAGAAACTTCGGTATGCCAAATCCTGAAGGATATAGAAAAGCATTAAGAGCAGCTAAAATAGCTGAAAAATTTAATCTTCCAATATTATTTTTAGTAGATACTCCAGGTGCATATCCTGGAATTGGAGCTGAAGAGCGATCTCAAAGTGAGGCAATTGCTAGAAATCTTTTCGAATTAAGTGACTTAGATACAAATATTGTATCAGTTGTAATTGGTGAAGGTGGAAGTGGGGGAGCATTAGCTATCTCAATTGGTGATAAACTTGCTATGATGAGATACAGTGTATACAGTGTTATCTCACCTGAGGGTTGTGCTTCTATTCTTTGGAAAGATCAAGCTATGGTTGAAACTGCAACAAATGCATTGAAAATTACAGCTGTTGATTTAAAAGAGTATAAACTAGTAGATGATATGATTGATGAGCCATTAATTGGTGCTCATAGAAATAAAGAAGATGCTATTAAAGCATTAGGTGATTATTTTATCAATAGTGTAGCAGAACTAAATACTTTAACTAAAGAAGAAAGAGATCAAAAAAGATATGATAAACTTATGGCTTTAGGAAGCTTTGCTTAAAATATCTTATAATAACAAATAAAAAAGCCTCTATTTATATAGAGGCTTTTTTTATGACTCAATACTAAACTATTTTTGTATTAAATCATATAATCCTAATATCTCTTTATCCCATATAGTTTCATCAATTGTTTCAAGAACTAAAGGGATATCATCCATTCTACGATCATTCATAATATACTCAAAAGCATCCCATCCAATCTCACCTTGACCCAAACTATGGTGTCTATCAACTTTACTTCCTAGAGGTGGTTTAGAATCATTTATATGCATACCCATTAGAAATTCACTTCCTACTATATTGTCAAAATCATTCCACGTTTTATCATAAGCTTCTCTTGTACGTATATCATAACCAGCTGTAAACATATGACACGTATCTATACAAACTCCAATTCTACTTTGATCTTCAACTCTCTCAATGATATGTGCAAGATGCTCAAATTTATATCCAAGGTTAGTTCCTTGACCTGCTGTATTTTCTATAACAGCTTTTACATTTTTTGTTTTGTCAAGTGCTATATTAATTGATTCGGCAATTAAATCTAGACATTCAAGTTCTGCGTAATGAACTTTTTCACTTAAATCAGGGTCTTTTTTAGAAAACTTTTGAAGATGGCTTCCTGGGTGAAAGTTCAATCTATCAAGTCCTAATATATCACAACGTTCTAGTTCATCAATAAAGGCAGTTCTACTTTTTTGTAGTTTTTCATCATCTGGATTTCCAAGATTTATAAGATAACTATCGTGAGGAAGTATATGTTTTGGCAAAATCCCACTATCTTCTAAGTTTTTAAACCAAGCGTCTAAAGTTTTTGTCTCAAATGGTTTTGCATCCCATCTTTTTTGATTTTTTGTAAACAGTGCAAATGCACGTGCTCCAATGGCTTGAGCATTTAGTGGTGCATTTTGTACTCCACCACTTGCACTTACATGTGCACCCACAAATTTATTTTGCATGAAAAATTCCTTTTATTTTATTATATTTATATTCAATTTTTGTGATTATATCTAAAAAATACTATTGATTATTTTAGTGTATGATATAGATTTTTATTTTAAGAATCATTTTTTACTAAAGGTTTTGTATCTTCTAGTAATAAGTTTGGTTCAACAAAAGGAGCTAGATTTGTTAAAAAATTCATAAGTGTCATAACAGGACTTGCATAGAAAAATTTTATCTTATTGTTATAGTGCCAAAGTTGGTCTGCATATTGAAATACTTTATGTGAATTATCACCAATATTGTCTTTATTTTTGTCAAATCCAGTATATCTATCCCAATAATTATATTCAATTAAATTTGAATTTGTAAAGTTTCCTTTTACATCTTTTACTATATCATCAATATTTCCAACTATTATATTATTTGTAATAGTATTGTTTTTTATTGCAGCATGAAAATGTATAGCTTCTTTATTAGATAAAATTTCATTGTTTCTAATATATCTTTGCATACCAAGCTCAGTATCTTTTGTATCTATATAGATACCTTGTGCATTGTATCTCACTATATTATTTTCAAAATAAAAATTTGAAATACCAGAAATCACTACACCAATACCAGCCGCACCTGTTGAGCTTTTTATATCATTTTTATTGACTTTAGTGTTTTTTGCACCCATTATCATAAGGCCAACTGAGTTAAGCATAAAAGTATTGTTTTTTATGATATTTCCATCACTTAAACTAATATGTAGAGAAAATCTATTGTTTTTAAAAGTATTATCTTCTATTATATTATTGTTAGAATAAGTAAATGTAACATCTCTTGAAAAATCAATGGTATTGTTTTTAAAAATATTATTATTTGAGTACCAAACCTTTAGGGCATTTCCTCGTAGGCTTATATCTTTCTTTTTTGATGTAATATAATTATCTGAAATTAGGGAGTTTTTTACCATAATCATGTCTATACCATAAAGGCTATTCAATATTTTGCAGTTACTTATTTCACAGTTTTGAACTTTATCCATAACTATACCAGAATCAAGCGTAATCATTTGACTTCCACTATCTGTGATTGTTAGATTTTTCAAAGTAACATTTGAACTTTTTATGCTAATGACTGTACCTGTATTGTCACCTTTTATGATGACATTATCTTCAAGACCTATTATTGTCAAAGGCTTGTTTATAATGATTTTACCGATATAAGTACCTTTTGAGAGTTTAATAATCGACCCGCTTTTTGCACTATTTATAGCCTCTTGCAAAGTATTGGATAAACTAAAAGATACTATAAATATCAGTAAAAAAATATGTTTCATTCTATTATTTAAATCTTAGTAAAATCTATGAATTTCTTCCATAAGATTTGCAAAGTTTACATCATCACCTTTTTCTTTTAAAAAGTTATTTAGGTACTCTTCACTTTTTTCAATACCATCAGATTTTTCTATTTTTAGCAGTGATGCATAGAGTTCTGAGATAATTTGAGTAACAAATTTTGAGATAGTCTTTCTTGATGCAGTATATCCTATGATTTTATCTGTATCCGCATCTTTTCTTGATTCAAACTCTGTAAATATCCAATAATATCGTCCATCTTTTGCCATGTTTTTTACTACAGCATTTATATTTTTCCCTGCACTTATAGTTTCCCATAATAGTTTAAAAATAACCTTTGGCATATCTGGATGTCTTACTATATTGTGAGAACTTCCTATTAGTTCCTCTTTATCGTAACCACAGATCTCTATAAAATAGTCATTGCAAAATGTTATTTTACCTTTTTCATCTGTTTCACTAACAATATATCTCTTTGGATCTAATTCTATTTGAATATCTTTTGGTGTTGGCTTAGTCATTTTATATATTCCCATTTAATAGTTTAATTAAGGCTGGTGATATTTGATCGAATTTAAATATCCTTTTTCCACTATATTTTTTTGCAAATTCTTTTGCATCTTTTTCATTTGCAATTACAACTAAATCATCACCTGCTGGTGAAACACCTCTGCTTCCGTAGATAAAAAAAGCTTCTCTAGCATTAATTAGCTCTAAAGTTTGATAATCTGTTACAATAATATCTTTAAAACTTTTTTCACTTTTTACCCCTATATCATACCACTTTCCTGGTTGATGATAAAATTCAAACATTGATTTAGGGCTTGAAAAAAATACTTTTTTTCCATTCACAAGTTCAATTTTAGATACCCATTTTGGTTCTTTGTATACAAAAAAGCTTCTTACTAAACATCTTGTTTTTTTATTGTAGTCCATAACATATGATTCTTTTGCTTTTGGTGGTAACATACTTGAAGCTACTGCAAATACGCTTGAGATTAATAATCCTATAAGTAATTTTTTTAACATTTTCTTTCCTTTTATTTAATGGTGATTGTATCAAATATTATTACAAAATCTTCTTACATCTTCATCTATTTTAAAGATATCATCAATATTATTTAATTTTGTATTATGAAACTTATTGATAGCTTTTTGTGATATTTTTGCAATATCTAAAAATCCAATTTCACCTTGTAAAAACTTTTCTACTCCAATTTCATTTGCACTATTGAGTACAACTCCTAGATTATCATTGTTGAGTAATTCATCTTTTAATTCCCATATAGGATATCTCTCTTTTTTTATCTCTTTAAATTCTAAATTTTGTAACTCTAGGAGGTTGATAGGTTTCAAAATTTGCTCTTGAACTTTTGGTAATATTGCATAAGAAATTGGTAGTTGCATATTTGCATGTGCAAGATGTGCTGTTGTACTTCCATCTGTGAAGTTTACCATAGCGTGTATTATGGACTTTGTTTCTATTATTGCATCACATGCAGTTGTATCAAAAAGCCATCTAGCTTCTATAAGTTCAAAAAGTTTATTGGTCATGGTTGCACTATCTATTGTTATTTTATTTCCCATAGACCAGTTTGGATGGTTGAGAGCTTCTTTGATAGTTACATCTTTTAGTCTTTCAAGAGGATAGTCTCTAAAGCTACCTCCACTTGCCGTTACAGTTAGACTATCGATTTTTTTAGTTTTGTCCATAAGATACCAAAGTCCAAAATGTTCACTATCTATTGGAGTTATATATGATGTATCTATAAATTTACCTGCTACTACTAAAGACTCTTTATTTGCTAGAGCTACTTTTTTGTTGCATTTTATTGCTTTTAGAGTTGGCTGTAGTCCAAAAAAACCAACAAGAGCATTTACTACTAGGTTTGATTTTGAAGATTCAATTGCATCCAAAATAGCCTCTTGTCCAGCTTTTACATTAGTATGATTTACTTTTCCGATATCATCTTTGGATGCTATGATTACTAAAGATGGATTGAAATCTTGTAGTTGTTTGTTCAGTAGTACAATATTATAGCCAGCAACCAAAACTTCTATATCAAGGTTGAATTTTTTAGCAATAATTAGTGTATTTACACCTATTGAGCCAGTTGACCCTAAAACTATCATCTAGTAAAACAACCTAAGAAGTATAAGAAGTAAAACACCACCAAATAAATATCCGTCAGTTCTATCTAAAATACCACCATGACCAGGTAAAATATCACCACTATCTTTTACATCAGCTTCTCTTTTTAAATAACTTTCATAAAGATCACCAAATATTGATGAAGTAGCAACAACCAAAGATATTCCAAAAGCAAAAATAAAACTTACATAATCAGGACTGAATACAACTCCTAAAATAGCGGCAATTACAATTCCTCCTATTACACCCTCTAAAGTTTTGTTTGGACTAGTTTCACAAAATTTTGTTGAACCTATACTTTTACCGACAAAATAAGCACCAATATCAGTACCAGCGACAACAGCTACTAACCATAAAAGAGATTCCATACCAAAAGAGATATATAGTGAAAGTAAGAATAGATATGAAACTATTGGATACATAAGTGGTAAAAATAGCCCTTTGTTGAACTCTTTTGTATATGCCAAAATTGAAGCAAATATTATACCAACTACAAATACCAAATCTTCAGGTTTTGGATAAAAATACGCACATAACCAAATCCCAACTGCATAAATATATATCTTGTCATCATCAATTTTAAATAAATTTAAAGATTCTTTTAAGGCAATTATCATAAATATTCCAAAGATTGACCATGTAAGAAAAAATGAGTCAACAAAACCCATAATTGCAAAGCCAAGTAACAACCCAAGACCAGTTTTTATTCTAGTACTACTGCTAGATATTATGTTCGACATATTAAAGTTCCTATTTTATTAAATTAAATCATTATACAAAAGTTATACTTATTTATAAATATAATTTGGTTATGATTAGCAATGGAAAAATTTAAGCATCTTATTTTACTTTTTAGTATAGTTTTTTTATTTACAGGTTGCGTAGGCAGTGTTCTTTTAGCTGGTTCTGTAGTATCCGCTGCATCTACTACTCAAGAGGTTGATGAGGAGTATGATGGAGACTTAATAGAATATATTGATGATAAGCTTGATGCCTTAAATAGATATCTAAAGAAAAAATCTTCAAATTAAAAAATCAAATTTTAACCATTTGCTAATTAATTTTTAGATAAAATATCCAAAAATTAGATACTTAAGGTAAATCAAAATGTCACAACAAACACCATTAGAGATAGCATTAGCACATTCAATGACACATGAAGAGTATGAAAATACGATTAAAATTCTTGGTCGAGAGCCAAATTACACTGAAATTGGTGTAATTTCTGCAATGTGGAGTGAACACTGTTCTTATAAATCATCAAAAAAATATTTAAATGGTTTCCCAACAAAAGCACCATGGGTTATACAAGGTCCTGGAGAAAATGCTGGAGTTATTGATATAGGTGATGGTTATGCAGCTGTATTTAAAATGGAATCACACAACCATCCAAGTTTTATAGAACCATATCAAGGAGCAGCAACTGGTGTTGGTGGAATCCTAAGAGATGTATTTACTATGGGAGCACGACCGATTGCAAATATGAATATGATTCAATTTGCTGGAATAGATGGAGATAGTGAAACTGCAAAAAAACATAGATTTCTTTTAAGAGGTGTTGTTGATGGTATTGGTGGTTATGGAAACTGTATGGGAGTTCCAACTATTGGTGGACAAGTTGGTTTTGAAGAGTGTTATGCTGGAAACAATCTTGTAAATGCTTTTACTCTTGGTCTTGCTAAATCAGATGAAATCTTCCTTGGTCTTGCTGAGGGTGTTGGAAATCCTGTAATGTATGTCGGGTCTAAAACTGGACGAGATGGTCTTGGTGGTGCTGTTATGTCAAGTGCGGCGTTTGATGAAGATAGTGAAAGTAAAAGACCAACAGTACAAGTGGGTGATCCATTTACTGAAAAGTTACTTTTAGAAGCTTGTCTTGAACTTTTCAAAGAAGATTTAATCATTGGTATTCAAGATATGGGTGCGGCTGGACTTACATCATCATCGTTTGAGATGGCTGGTAGAAGTGGTTCTGGTATGAGAATGGATCTTGATAAAGTTCCTGCACGTGAAGAAAATATGACACCATATGATTTTATGCTTTCAGAATCACAAGAAAGAATGCTTATTTGTGCTAAAAAAGGTTGTGAGCAAGCTGTTATTGATATCTTTGAAAAATGGGAACTTAGTGTTGCTGTTATTGGTGAAGTAACAGATACTGGAAATATGGAACTTTACTGGCACGGTGAAAAATGTGCTGATATACCAATCCAACCATTATCAGAAGAAGCGCCAATTTTAGATAGACCAGTTGCAAAACCAGCATATCTAGAAACAATCCAAGAGATAACTTTTGACAAAAAATTAAGTATGACAGATGCTTTTGATAAATTGTGGTCAAGCTTAGAAGTAGTGGACAAATCATTTGTATACAATCAATATGATTCAATGGTACAAACAAATACAATTAAAGGGCCTGGCTCTTTAGATGGTTCAGTAGTTAGAATTAAAGAAACTGGAAAAGCTCTTGCTATGAGTGCAGATTGTAATACAAGATATTGTTATATCAATCCAGAATTAGGAGCATCAGCTGCTGTTATGGAAGCGGGAAGAAATGTAGCGATGACAGGTGCTAGACCACTTGCTATTACTGATTGTCTAAACTTTGGAAATCCAGAAAATCCAGAAGTAATGTGGCAATTTAAACACTCTTGTGAGGGTATAAAATCAGCTTGTAAAGAATTAAGCACTCCTGTAATTGGTGGTAATGTTTCTTTATACAATGAAACAAATGGAGTAGGAGTTTTCCCAACACCATCTATTGCAACTGTTGGTGTAAATGATGATATGAATAAAGTATTAACATCTAACTTTAAAGAAGAGGGCAACTATCTTTGTTTAGTTGGTGAATCTTATAGTGAATTTGGTGGAAGTTTATATCTTAAAGAGATTGAGGGACAAATTGCAGGTGAGCATCCTGGTGTTGATTTTGATGCAGAATTAAAACTATGGGAAGTAATCATAGAAGCAAATAAACTTGGACTTTTAGAATCTGCAAAAGATGTAAATGTTGGTGGTATTGCTATTGCATTAGCAAAAATGGCGGCTGTAGGAGATATGGGTTGTGATGTAAATATCTCATTTCAAAGTGAGATTGATATCTTCTCTGAGTCTTTAAGCCGAGCTATTATTGAAGTAAAACCGCAAAATATCCAAGCGTTTAACGATCTTGCAGATAAAGTAGGAATACCATATATACCTATTGGAAAAACAGGTGGAGATGTATTATCTATAAACAGTCTTTATAGAAAAATGGAAAAAGTTAAAGATGTATATTTTAATAGATTTCAAGAAGTGATAGAACAAGATTTATAATATCTTGTTTTGTTGTTCCCAAGTTTACTTGGGAGCAACAGTATTTTTTATCTAGTATTTATTTGTTAATGATAACAAATGAGCATATATAGGCTTTAGCATACCTCTAGTTGCTAGTTTCTTTATCTTTCTAGATTCTAGTTTATTTACACTATTTTCATCTATGATATAAATACCCTCTGTGATAGTATATTTTTCTCCATCTTTAGTCAACTCCAACTGTGCATGTTTTAATAATCCATATGAATCAAGCTCTTTAGAAAATTGTTTTGCAAGTTCTAAATTATTGTAAACTTCAGTTACAAACTTAAAGCTGTTTTCACCTTGTGTAGTTGTACTTAAATCATCATTAAATAATCTTTCTCCAAAGTCTTCACTTATACATGTAGCTTCACTATCAACCACAAGAAATTTATCCTTTTCATTTTCACCTATTCCAAATGGATATGATCTCAAAGTTGCTGGAATATAATGATTTTCTCTCCATTTTCCATCTTCATCTACAAGTAAATTATTTGATTCTTTTGTACCTAATAATACAGAGGGAGTTATATCTCCATTTGTATCTTTTACAAAAACAGTTATTAGTGATTTTGAACCTACTATTAATTCGTCGATATTTATAGGTACAAGATATGCTTCTTTTGCAAATGCGTATGATGTATAAGGTGATATTTTTGTTTTATTTTGCTGTTCTTTGTTTAAAATAACAGCTTTCTTAAATATATTTTGTAGCATTGATTTTATCCTTTTTATTGTGATTTATTATATAAAAAATAGGATTAAAAATTTATAAGGTATATTCTTTTTTTGATTTATAATAGCAAGTTAAACGTATATTAAATAATTTAAGTAAATCATTATAAAAAACATAGTATTATTTTAGCAAAGTAAGTAATTTATTTATGGGTTATTGGCATTTGTATAAGTATAATAGTTTTTATCTCTTATACACAATGTAAGACCAATAGTTTACGTAAATTATGGCTAGGTTTGTTTGGCATCTCAATCATCGTGCACGGGTGAGATGGTGTAAGTCCAAAATGTCTTATTAACGCTTTGTCAGACAAAGTGATTTAAAAGATTTGCAAATTTAAAATTAAAATAATATAGAAAATAGATTCTATATTCGTCTAAAGGAGACAATATGACATTTAAGAAATCGATGATTTCAATTTCAGCCGCTGCGGTTATCGCGGCAAGTTTAACAGGTTGTGGTAGTTCATCTAGTTCAACACAACAAAACCAAACAGGAATCCAATCTTCAGTTAAAGCTGTTGATGGATATATTTATAATGCACTTGTAAAAGCACATTATTTAGCTGATGATAATATTACTATGAAAACAGTAACATTATCTGCTGATTCTACAACAAAAGATGCTGTTACTAATAAAGTTACACTTGGTGGTTCTTCATACAAGTTAGCTACTGCTGATGATGCAAACACATCTATTAAAAATAGAATTAGATACTTTAGTATCGCTTCTAAAGTTTCTACAACTTCAGGTACTACTTTTACACCTGCTAGTTATATAGAAGCTGATGGTGTTGATGGTTTTGATGTAAATGATACAGCATTAGGTGCAACATTAATCTATGCTCCAGCTACATCTGCTATTGCATCTCCATTAACAAGTTTAATTTATCAAGCAAATCCTGCATTATTTAATCCAACAACTGCAACAGGTGAGTTAAATGCTACAACTATTGCACAAATTGAATCAAATGCTTCTAAAATTGCTACAAACTTAGGTTTAACTGGTGTTGATTTACTTACAGCGGATCCAATTGATATGGCTACTAAGAACCCAACATTTAAGTTAGTTACTGCTTTATTAAAAGGTGCAAATGCTGCTGATGCAGCTGCAGTTTTAGCGGCTACTCCTGCTACAACACTTGCTGAAACATTAGCTATTGTTGTTACTGCTACTTCTAACAATGCAAATGCAAAACAATTAGCAACTTCATTACAAGCTGTGGCTGCAAATGGTGCATTCAAAACATCTGATATTGCTTCTGTAAATATAGAAAAATCAGTTGCTACAGGTTCTTATGCTACATTAACTGCTCCAACAATTAAAGGTAAATTCCCAGTAAGTGGATTAACTGTTGATGGTGTTATGTCTACAGATTTAAGTGCAGCTGGTGCAAAATGGGATAGTACAGGTACTGTTGATATCAACATGACTTTAGCTTCTTCTGATATGAATGTATCTAATACATCATTTTCTGTTCTTGTTGCTGTTAAAGGTACTAAAGACAATATGGGTTACGATGATTCAAATAACTCTTCTGCTGTAGTAGCGGAGATTCCTTTTGATTTAAATATCACTTCTGGTGCTGTTATGACAAAAGGTATTGTTCTTTCTAAAAATATTCCTTATCAAGTAAGAGCAAAAGATGGTTCTCAAGTTGTAACAATGACAGATATCAATGCTTCTACTTTAGGTCTTGTAGCTGGTGATGTTGCTGTTACTTCTGATATCTTAAAAATCAATGTTGCAAATATTATTACTGCTCTTAAAACAGCTGGTGATGCAAATACTACTGCTGATTTAGAAGTATTTGATGGTATTGCTGATATTCAAGTATTATTAAAAGATGCTTCAGGTTTAGTTGTAGGTGCTACAGATGCTGAAACAATGTTACCTCTTGCAAGAGCTACATTTACTGATATTGGTACAGGTACAATTACTGCTACTGAAGCTTATAAATTAGTTTCTAACATGACAGTTGATATGAGAAATGCTACTACTGGTAAGAATAATCCTTCTACATTTACTAATTTAGATGGTAATGTTTCAGGTACAACTATAGAAACAACTTATGCAGATGCTGCAAAATTGTCAAGAATAGCTCCTGTAACAATTTCACAAGATTCTGGTGAAAATAATGGTACTGTAAGCTTTGCTAGTTTACCATCTTGGGTAACTATGACTTCAACATCAGGAGTTTCAGCAAATGGAACATCAGTTGATTTTAACATTACAACAGATAGTAATCTTACTTTAGCTGATACTAATACTACAGTAGCAATTACTGTTAAAGATGAGTTTAGTAAAGTAAATACAGATGATGCTAACGTATCATTCTTCTTTAATGCATTACCAACAGTTAGTGCAACAACAACTAGTTTAATAACAAACTTTACAAAAGTATCTGGTACATCATACACAGCAGATATCAATATTACTGAAGTAAACGGTACAAACTTAGTATTTGCTCTTTCAAATATGATGGGTGAAGCTAATACAACAGTTAAAGGTGACTTTAATGCTACAGCAGCTGATACAATGTCACAGAAACATATGAATGTTGATCTTAATAGTACTACAGGAGTTGGAACTGTAACTCTTTATGATTTAAATGCTACAACTCAAGGTGCATCTGATATGAATATGACAATTACTGAAGGTAGTATTACTATTGATTTAAATGTTTCTGAATAATAAGTAAATATTTTTAAACTCGTTCTCAAGTTTTACTTGAGAATGTATACTAAAATGAGTATACAAGTGTCATAAACAGACACACTTAAAACCTCTTTCTTTTTTAGGAAGGAGGTTTTTTACTTTCAATATAAAATCTATTCAATATTCATAGATATAGGGGTCTGACCCCATTATGTGACCCCATTATGAGAATATTTTTTAAACTATTCTGATTAACATAATACTGTTTCTTTTCATTTGTAAGCTAATTTTAGTTACAATGATTGTTCAATAGTTGGCGATTTTGATTTGTTGATTGTATTTGTGAAGGTTGAAAACTATTTGAATAGTTGACGCTAATCATTTAGTTTTCTAGAAGGTGGGACTTGGGTCAGCCTTTAAGGAGGTTATAACAAATGCAATACCTAATTAAAATTGTTATAATTATTCTGCTATTAGCAGACAAGTTATTCTAAAAACAAACTAGGGGAGTTGTAGCTCCTCTTTTTGTCCCAACTATTGATATAATTATATCGTAAAATATATTTAATATCAAGTGTAAAATTTCTTTAGTTTAGACGTGGTTCTGTTGCACTTATGAGTTGAATGTAAAATTTAGGGTCAAAAATTATAAATAAATGAGGGTCAGACCCTATTAAAGTAATATAACTTAATTCTAAATTAATAGTATTATAGTTATACTGCTAAATGCCAAGAAAAGAAAGAATAACCGAACCTGGATTTTATCATGTCATAAGTAGAGGTGTCGAAAGACGTAATGTATTTCTACATAGTGATGATTTTGATAAGTTTTTTTCTATATTATACAAAGAGTTAAAATCTTATGATGTGATTTTACATACTTATTGTCTCATGAGCAATCATTATCATCTTTTGATAGAAACTAAAAAGTCAAATATTTCTGATCTTATGAAAAGAGTAAATTCTCTTTATTCTATATACTTTAATAAAAAATACAATCGTTCAGGTCACCTTTGGCAAGGTAGATTTTCCTCTTATTATCTTTATGATGATGTACATTTTTGGTATGTTGCAAAATATATTGAACGAAATCCTATCAAAGCAAACATGGTTAATCTGGTTGATAACTACAAGTATCAATCTTTCTTTCAATGGAAGTTCAAAGACAAATATTTTGAACTTATTAAAGATTCAAAAATCTTTGATATGACTTTGCAAGAGTATGAAGAGTTTATCTCTTCTGAGATTCAAGAGGAATTATTGGATAAGATATACATGAGTCCTAAATATGTCAAAAATGATGGAAAGATGAAGATACTATATAAAAGAATAGAAACTTTTTTTGAAGAGGATAAAGATATCAATAGAAATGAAAATATCATTAAGTCCTATAGGTATGGGTATACAAAAACTGAAATTGCAAAGTGTTTAGAGTTAAGTACAAAAACTATTAGTAATATTATTTCAACAAATAATTGAAACTTAGAAATTTCCTAATTCATTCATCTTTAATATACTTTTTATTATAATGCTTAGATTGTCTAGTCGTTGCATTTTTATATATTTCAACAACTATAATAAACAATGAAATACAAAACAGAGGTTAGTATAGTTGATATATATAAATGGTAAAGATGAAAATAGCTTTGTAAATATAGACAATGGACTTGATATCGTTGTATTTGCTCCATCTTTTTGTTGGTTTAAAACATTAGAAATACCAACTAAAAATATAAATAAAGCAAAAAAAATTGCTGATCATATGTTGGCTGATAGGCCATCTCAATATACTGATCTATTACTGCAAAAAAATGATGAACAATTTAAAGTATATTGTTATGATAAGCAAGAGATTGAAGATATCTTTAAAAAGCTTAATAAACCAAATATAAAAGTATATTTTGCCTATGAACTAACTGATAACTTACTGTATCTAATAGATGACAACTCTTTTATAGAGTTTCTTAAATCCTTAAAAGATATAAAACCAAAACCAATACTAAAATTAAATCCAAATCGAAATAAAAATTCAAATATACTTATAGCTACAAATATCTTTTTATTTGTTAGTATAGTTTTATATAGTTTGACTCAATATTCAATGATATCAAAAATAGAACAAAAAATAAATAATATAAAAGATGATGGAAAAAGTGGATATGAGATAAAATCACTTATTAAAACATATAAGTCAAAAGAGAAGAAGTCAAATAAGCTAAAAAAGTCTTTGAGTGATATATTAAAAAAAGAAAAGAATTTAGCACTTATAGAGTATAAAAAAGGTAAATTTTATACTGAAACAAATAAAGGGAAGAACTAATGAATAAGTTAAAAATAAGTTTATTGATTTTAGTATTTTTTACAAAAATTTATGCTGATGAGATAAAACTAGGAGCTAGTTTTTTAAAGATGAATTATGTCGAAACTGGTAAAAGTGGTCAATTCTTGGATAGTGAAAAAAGTGATTATACTGATATAGATGGTTTTAGTATCTCATATAGAAAAGATATAGGAAAGCTTAACAGTAAAAATCAGTTGAGTTCATTGGAATTGAGTTTGAGACAACTTAAAGGTAGCAGTAATTATGACGGATTTTTACAAAACAACGGTGTAATAGTAGCTCCTCATAAAAGTATAACTCAAAATAAAATATTTGAATCAAAAATACGACTTGCTAGAACTATGTATAGTGCAAACTATGATATAAGTTTATTTACTTCATTGGGAAATCGTGAGTGGACTAGAGACATGTCAGGTGACAAATATGGCTTTAAAGAGTTTTATGACTGGAAATATTATGATGTAGGATTTAAAACTACATTTTACGATGGTCACTGGGAACTTGGTTTTGAATTAGGATATCAAAAAGCTATAAATCCAACGATGATAGCATATATGAGTAAGGTGAGAAAATTTGATTTAGGTGATGTAAGTGGTCATTATTATAAAATACCTCTTGGATATAATTTTGATAAGAATTTGAAACTAGAATTAGAGTATGAATATGATAAGTGGACAATTGGTGCTTCAAATATTGTTGATGGATATTATGAACCTGATAGTGTTACAAAAAATAAGATTGTTAGTTTAAATCTTTCGTATAAATTTTAGGATTTAAAATATATGTATAGAAATAATATCATAGGATTTTTTGTTTTAATAATAGTTTGGATAGGTTTGTCTTTTTATTTTTCTGCAAGTGCTGATGCTTTGGAAAAACAATATAAAAAAAAGCAAGAGTTGTCTAGTAGTTATGATAGATTAAAACAAAAGTATTCAAAAGAAGTTATCAAAACTAAAAAGAAAAAAATGATAGAATTGTTAGGTGTTTTTGGTATCGAATATAAGATAAAAAAATCAAAAAAAGGTTCTACAGATATTATCTCTATGGTTTTAAATAGATCAAACGCAAATAAAATTGTATCTTATATTATAAATACAAATTTAGAGATAGCAAATATGAAAATGAAAAAAATTGATTTATATAAAATCTCTTTGGAGGTTGAACTTTAATGAAAACTATAACTCTAATACTTGTATTTATTTTAACATTTTTGATATCATTTCCTAAAAATAAAGTCTATGAACTTGTTTTAGATAATCTAGCTAAATATGATGTCTCAATAGTATCTCAAGATAAGGATATATCAAGTTTAGGAATAGAACTTGATAATAATAATATCTACTTATCGGGTGCAAAGATTGCAAAAGTATCTAAAATAGATTTTGAAATATATAGAATAAAAGCAAATAATATCCGATTTAGTGGTAGTTTTAAACAGATGCTTCCTAGTATTGAAGAGGCATCAGTATATATAAAACTGGGTGATTTTCTAAATGTTACAGGGAAGTTTGGAACTATTGTTGGTAATTTAGATATTTCAAATAAAAAGATAATCTTAACTGCAAATATTACATCAAATATGTACAATAAATATAGAAATGTATTTAAAATATTTAAAAAATCAAAAGATACAAAAGGATACATATATGAATTTAATTTCTAAGCCTTTTTTATTCAATATATTACTTGTAATTTGCTTTGCCTTATTTCTTAGTCAATTAAGTGGACTTTTTATCAAGAGCAATTTTACACAATTTGTAGAAAAAACAGTAAAAAATAGTGATACAAAATTTGATATAGTAAAAAGTATGAATATACAAAATAAAAAGATTGTTCATCAAACTACTACTATACAAACTTCAGGTGTATTTTTGTTAAAAGATTTTTCTATTAGTGCTATTATATTAGATGGTAAAAATAGTATGATAATAGTACGAGATAATGGTGGTGGAAAGTTTTTAAGTATAGGGGATATACATAAAGGGTATAAGCTAACAAATGTATATGAGAAAAAAGCTAAATTCACAAAGAATGTAGATACTTATTTTGCTTTTTTGACTCCAGAAGATGAGAAAAACTTTCAAGGTGTTGCTAAAAAAACTATTGTAAATAATACAGCCTCAAGAAGAGAAGTCGTAACAGGAACAACATCTCGAAATATGTTTGAGGATATTAAATATAAAAATGGAAAGTATTTTATTCCAAAAGATACGCTTTTGGAGTATGCAAGTTTAAGAAAGATATTTTCAGGTATTTCAATCGGGACATTTATTGAAAATGATAAGATTAGGTTTAGAGTGAATCATATATCAAATAGTAGTATTTTTAAAAAGATGGGACTGAAAAAATATGATTTCATCACACAAATTAATGGGGCTGACTTTAAAAGTATGAGTGAGCCATTAAAATATTTTGAAAATTTAAAAAACATAAAAGAGTTAGCTTTGAGTATAAAAAGAGGCAATGAAACTAAGGAGTTAAAGTATGAGATTTATTAGAGTTGTAGCAATAGTATTGTTATTTGGGGTAGTTGGACTATATGCTAAAAAAGTTACTATAAACTTTCAAAATACACCAATCATTGATGTAGTTAAGTTTGTAGCAAAAAAATACAATAAAAATATTTTGATAAACCAAAATATAAGTGGAAATGTAAATTTCATATCAAATAAACCTATCGATGAAGATGAACTATTTGCTCTTTTAGAGCAAGTACTTCAAGTAAAAGGTTATGCTTTAAGTAAAAGTGGAGATAACTATTATGAAATAGTTCGAGCTACAGATGCTTCAAAAGATGTTCAAATAGATAAAACAGATACTGTAGGTATGCAAATAGAAGTTTTGAGACCGCAGTTTATAAAACCATCGGTTGCAGCTGCAAAAATTAAGCATCTTGCTAGTCCATATGCAGTTATAACTAGTGATGATAAGATGAATTTACTTTTAATTACAGATTATCCAAAAAAGTTATCTAATATTAAAAAGTTATTGACTTTATTTGATACAAATTTAAAAAGAGAACTTAAAATGGTTCCTTTAGTTAACTATAGAGTAAAACTAGCCCTTCCTAAACTTAAGAATATGTTTAAACTTGTTTCTGATCAGTATAAAGGAAATATTGAGATATTTGGAGCAGAGTATCAAAATGCTGTTTGGGTATCTGCAAGCAGTTCTGATATAAAAGATGTAGTTCAAACTATAGAATACTTTGATGCACAAGCAAAAGACAATATTAAAACAAAAACAAAAATTATATTTTTAAAAAATGCTAATGCAGAAGATATCATAAAAACAGTTCAAACTATCGCGAAATCACTTGATGCAAACAATCCAATCAAAACTGTTGTAACTTCTAATAAAGAGTTAAATGCAATTATTATAAACAGTAGTGCAACTTCTATACTTGAATTAGAAGAGTTAGTACAGCAAATAGATATAGAAAGACGACAAGTATTTGTAAAAGTACAACTTTATGAGATAAGTCAAAATGCTATTGATAATTTAGGTATAAAATGGGGACTTGCAGGTGGATATGCAGGTAATGTAGGTATTGCAACAACAAACTTGAATATGGGTGGTTCATCTTTTGTTCTTCCTGATATTTTATCTAAAAATATTGAGCTTAATGCAGTAAATAAAGGTATTGCAATTGGTGCGGCAATTGATCTTATTAAAAGTAATGGAGGTGTAAATACACTTTCTGAACCAAATCTTTTATGTTTAAATAATGTTGCTTCATCTTTATATGTAGGAAAAACACAATCTATATTAACAAGTACTGCAACAGGTAGTAATACAAATGATGTAACAAGAAATAACTATACTAGAGAAGATATAGGATTAAAACTAGATATTACACCTCAAATTGCGGATAAAGATAAAGTTGTATTAAAAGTAAAATCAAAAATTGAAGATGTTGATACTTCGAGTAATGCAGATAGACCAACAACTACAAAAAGAGAGATAGATACAACTACTATTGTTCAAAATGGTGAAAGTGTAATAATTGGTGGACTGATTAGAGATTCTGTGAATAATACAAAATCTAAGGTACCATTTTTTGGTGACATTCCATTTTTAGGGGCTTTGTTTAGACATGAAAAAAATACTAAAGATAAGATCTCTTTAGTTATTATTATGACACCTTATATTGTAAACAGTTCTTTAGAGCTTCAAGATATTCAAACTAAACTTGAAGAGTTAAATATGCAAAAAATAAACTTATCTAAAAAAATGCAAGATGAACTTAAAAAGTTAAAAAAGAGTTTAACTAAAAATAAAGATAACGATGTAGAAGATAAAGACCCATCAGAAATGACTAATGATGAGATACATCAACAGCATCTTAAAATGCTTACAGGTGAAAACTACTAATGTTACCATTTAAAGTACTCGAAAATACTAAACTTGAGCCTTGTTTTGATGTTGAAGAGTATGAAGATGCTTTAAAACATAATGTACTTTTTACAAAAGTAGATGATAAAATAATAGTATGTTTGACAGAAGATAAAATTGAATCTAGTTTAAATTTTATCGTTCACTTAAAAGGTAAGTATGAGATATTTTTAATCAGTCTAAGTGAATTTGAAGATTTGCTTGGGAAATTTAAAGATATCAAATCAACACAAAATATTGGTCAGATTGATAATGAAGTAGAAGATGATACCTCTTTGGAGCAGTTTTTAAAAAATGATGATCTTTTAGTTGAAGAAAACTCTGCTCCTATAATTAGCTTTGTAAATACACTATTTGTAAAAGCTGTTAAAGAGGGAACCACGGATATTCATATAGAAAGTTACGAAACTAGAGGTTTAGTAAAGTTTAGAATTGATGGTGTATTAACTCAAATAGCAAATGTAAAAAAATCAGTTGTTATTTCTATTATAAATAGAATTA
>Ga0193956_1000410_pt1 | contig 19881 bp, 21 predicted proteins | sample BB_7_MG_FD_140358 | JGI IMG/M metagenome (GOLD analysis project Ga0193956, IMG submission 140358) | Microbial mat bacterial communities from the Broadkill River, Lewes, Delaware, United States - BB_7_MG | ecosystem: Environmental > Aquatic > Freshwater > River > Microbial mats | place: USA...
CCATAGACCGTGGTGGCCTAGTTGGCTCAGATGGCCCAACACATCATGGCGTTTTTGATCTATCATATTTACGCCATATTCCTAACATAACGGTAGCTGTCCCTCGCGATGAAATTGATCTTAAGCGTGCCATGTTGACGGCCTCACGTCATAACGGCCCATTTGCCTATCGTTATCCTCGTGGCAATGCACTGGGGCAACTCACAACCAACACCGTAGAACCTTTCAAAATTGGTGAAGCGGAAGTTTTACGTCAAGGTAAGCATGCAACGATCATCGCGATCGGCACCTGCGTTCAAGAGGCTTTAAAAGCTGCTGAACAGCTTGCGACAAAGGAGATCGATGTAGGGGTCATCGACGCTCGGTTCCTTAAGCCGTTAGATGAAAAACATCTTCTTGATGTGGCACGGACATCACCCTACCTCATCACTATTGAAGAGAATGTCCTTGCAGGCGGATTTGGTTCAGCAGTGATGGAGTTATTTGAACAACACACCCTCTATCCGAAGATAATGCGTCTGGGCTTGCCAGACCAATTTATTGAACAAGGAACACAAGAGGAATTACGACAGATTTACGGTCTTGATGCCAACAGTCTCTGTATTAAAATTAGCGACTTTATATCGAAACTTTGATATATAAAGATTGTAATAATAGTGGCAAGATAACTTATTAAAAAACAGGTGGGCGTCAGTGCACAATCAAATCATTGATAGTATTCGCAAAATTAAACAACTTCCGCCACCGAGCGGATTGTCACGAGAGATTATTCGGATTGTTGCCGATGACCAGGTTGACCTGATTGATCTTGTTAGTATTATCAACAAGAGTCCGGCGATCACTGCGAGAATTTTACGCTGTGCGAACTCAGCCTATTACGGACAACGCGGGGAGATATCAACGGTTCGTGAAGCAATTATTCGTGTTCTCGGCTTAGGAATCACCCGTAGTCTCGCATTGGCAATGGCCCTAACAAGTTCTTTTAATATAGATAAAAGTGCTGGATTCAATGCTGAACGTTACTGGTTTAATGCTGTGACTACGGCAAGTATCGCGCAAGGACTTTCCCATTTTTTGCGTATTCGCGTTAAGCCAGCCCCAGCTACCGCTTACACCACAGGTTTAATTCACAACATTGGTATTCAAGCTCTTGTTCATTGTTTTCCAGAACAGATGGAAACAGTCTTTCTAAGCAAAGACAGTGGTCGTAGCTTATCAGAACGTATCAATAGTACCTTATCAATCAATCACCATCAGGCCTCAGCAACGTTAGCGCAAAGTTGGGATCTCCCCGAAGAGATTGTTCAAGCGATGTCGAGCCTTGATAACAGTATTGACCTAGATGAAAACGCACCACTGGTCCATCTTGTTTGGCTCAGTTCACAGATCTCAGACAATCTTTACCTGAATAAAGTAAATCCACTGGCGAACCTCAATATTCATGAAGAATTCATCAGTATGGACCATGTACAAAAGGTTATCTCAGACATAGAGAGTCAACTTGAAGGACTACACGAAATGTCACAACTCATTACAAACGTAGGAGGAAAACCGTGACCGAAACGATGCCCCTCTCCTCAGCTGTGATTAACCTGTCTGATAATTTTGACGACTTGCTTGAATCACTATCAACATTGCAACAACTTGGTGACCTGCGTGCTGATATCCTTGATGAGCGACAGATCATGCACGAAGCACTTCAGATCCTTTATCAATCGTACAAAGCAACGTCTTGCACTATCTATAGTTGGTCAGGAAAGCTAGAAAATCGCCCAGACCTTACAGCCTCTGATGCACTCCTTGCTATTGACTCAAATGGAACGATTTTTCAACGTGCAGCAACAAAGATCGAGTTACTTTTTATCAACAACAGTATCAGCGAAAATTCGATGCAACATTGTAACGATTGCGCAACACTAGGCAGTGAATATCAGTGTACACATCTAGAAACGTCTATCATCAGCGTCCCCCTTCGAATCAACGATCAGCTAACAGGTGTCATCACAATTAGCCACAGTAATCGTGCTCACTTTAACTCGTGGGGCTATCGATTGATGCAAATTTTCAGTACGTTCTTAAGTCAGCAACTAACTATTTGCCGACTTGAAAAGAACCTAAAAGAACTAAAGTAAAAAAGGTTCGGTAGCTATGACTACCGAACCTTTTTTACTTAACAAACATACGACCTTATTGTGCCGTTTCTTCAGCTATAAATTTCTCTGCCGTTGCAACATCCTCACTACAGCCAATAAATACAGGCGAACACATATCAATACCAACTGGCTCAATATCAAGAATCGGCATCACTCCATTTGATGCGGCACCACCGGCTTGCTCAACAAGAAACGCCATCGGGTTCAACTCATAAAGTAAACGCAATTTACCTTGTGGACGCCCCTTAAGGTGAGGATACATAAAAATCCCCCTCCCCTTCATCAATACTTGATTAATATCTGGCACAAATCCACCACTATAACGCAGCTTGTGACCACTGGCCTCTAAGCTCAGAACATATTTTTCTGTTCCTGAAGTATAAAGATTGCGTTGGCCACCGGGTGAATAGATACCACCAACACCATCAATCGTTATATCTTCCTGCACGAGGGTATATTCCATCAATTGATTCATACCAAATTCGTGTACACCATTGCCCGTTGAATAGACTAACGTAGTGCGTGGACCGTACAGAACATACATCGCCGCAACTTGCTCGCGACCTTTTTTAAGTACAGTATCACCTTTGTAAATTGAGATAATCGTACCGACAGCCAAGTTCACATCAACTAACGAAGAACCATCAAGCGGATCATAGGCAACCGAATAACACTCACCACCATCACAATCAAATGTGATGATATCGCTATTTTCCTCTGAAACCATACTGGCACAAACACCAGAATTCCTTAACCTTTTTTGCAATATTCGATCCGAGAGCACATCAAGTGCCAATTGCTCTTCACCATACAAATTTGATGTCCCAGCTACGCCAAGATCTCCAGTACGGATCGAATTGATAATATATTTTGATGCTTCAGAAATCTCACAAATAAGCCTGATCAAGTTCCGTTCAACACCTCGTTGTCGTAAATGGCGGCGTAAATCTGTTTGAAATTTGGTTTGTCCTGCTTCACCCATTAGAAGATCTCCCTTGTATTAAAAACTAAACATTTTGCTATCAACATTGTTCGGTACAACAAATCTGTGTCGCTGCAACAACAGCCACAGGAATGGTTAGAAACTGAATAAAAGGAATAAATAACATGCACATAACAGCTAATCCAAACCCTACTGTCCGCATTTTATGAGCCGTGATAAACTGGCGTTGTTCGGCAAAGCCAAGGTGTTTGCGACTAAAGACGTAGCCAGTATATTCGACGATCAAAAAAAACACTGTAATAACAACGGACAACACAGCGTAAATAGCGGAGCCAATACCCGGTAAGAAATTCAAACCTAAAATCACCACCATCAAAAAAATAAAAATCGACATCTTGCGAATTTCATCTTTCATAACACGCCATAAATCAGCACTGACTTGACGCAACGAAAAAGGTTCGCCAATGTCACGGCCAACAATTATCTCCTCAGTTTTCTCAGACAAAATATCATTAAATGGCGCAGCGATAAAATTTCCAACGACTGTAAAGGTGAAAAATACCACCACCAACGTCACAAGTGCTGCTAACAATTTTACCGCACCAGCAACCACCTGCCAGTACCACGTATCATAAGGGGCAAGATACTGACCGACAAAATCGCCAAACAGATCAAAGCCCCAATAAACAGAACCACAAAACACCACAATATTTATGATGAATGGAATGGCAATGTATTTATATAGCCGCGGATTTTTACTGATAAATCGACATGCATTTAACAGCGAAAAAAACCCAACAATAAAGCCACGGACACCTTTTTTTGCAGCAACCATCGACATGACACCTTTACTTTATTAATAAATCCAATTTCCTTTACCAGCGCCCAAGACAATTAGGCCACAAATAAAAATCGCACTTTAACATGCTTTGCAATTGAAACCAAACTAAAGGCCACCTTACCTTTTAGCTTTATTTCACGATTAGAACTGCTTTTCCTCTTGCTACTCAGAGAGCTTTTTCCTATACTGAAATTACGCAAATTGCTCTCTGCTCAACAGGTGACATCTTGACGCCCACGCGGAATAATTTTTCACCGGGGTTTTTAACGAAATGCGGTGTGCCAGCCCTCCTTATGTAGAGGGACGCCTAAAGCGTTTCCCGAAAATCCCACCTAATGGCCCTCGTAGTGAGGCCAAAGATGCACGGTTGACGTGGAGAGCTCTTAAATAAAAAGGCATCAGGATTTTTCCCGATGCCTTTTTACGTATATAAAGCACAACAAACACCAACGATCTATTCAAGTATTAACCCCTTACCTTTAACGGTTCACACCATGTCTTTACAGCAAGTTTCTGTTTCAGAAGATCTTTCTCCACAAAGTTCATCGTCTGACATTCATCATATTCAAGACGGCAACCGTGAGATTATCCTTATTGGCACAGCGCATATCTCACGCGAATCCGTCGAAACGGTTACCCGAGAGATTGAGCAACAACAACCAGACTGTGTCTGTGTTGAACTTGATGATCAGCGCTACCAATCACTTAAAGATCCAAGGCGCTGGGAAAAGCTCAATATCATTCAAATCGTTAAAGCGGGGCAAGTTCCCTTTTTAATGGCCAACCTTGCCTTAGCCTCGTTTCAAAAAAGGATGGGACTGCAAACAGGTGTTAAACCGGGTGAAGAACTTGCCGCAGCAGCTCAAACGGCCGAAGAAAATGGTATTGAAGTGGCTTTAGTTGATCGCAATATTCGCGTTACCCTATTGAGGGCATGGCGTAAAACGGGTTTGTGGAAAAAAATCAACTTAATTGCAACACTTTTTGCCGGAATGTTCGAAAAAACAGAACTCGACGAGCAGGAACTTGCTAATCTGCGCAAAAGTGACAATCTGTCATCAATGCTTGAGGAGATGGGCGACCTTCTCCCCGCGGTAAAAGAGATTCTCGTTGACGAACGCGATGCATGGATGTCGCACCACATTCAAAAGGCACCGGGTGACAAAATTCTCGCTGTCGTTGGCGCGGCCCACGTTCCCGGCATTAAACGTTGCCTAGAAAATCCAGCGAGTGCAGAACAGATTGCCGAGATGGGGATTATTCCTCCGAAACCAAGAATTTCAAAAGTGATCCCATGGCTCATCCCGGGTGTTGTCGTCGCACTGTTCATTATTGGTTTCTTTTTTGGCGATCGTAGCCAGCTTCTCGATGCCGCCAGTGCATGGGTTATTGCCAATGGTACACTGTCTGCTATTGGTGCAATCATTGCTTGTGGTCACCCTTTGACAATTATTGCCGCATTTGTAGCCGCTCCACTTACCTCACTCAATCCAACTATTGGTGCAGGAATGGTTACAGGACTCGTTCAAGCATTCGTTGCTCCGCCGACAGTAAAAGATATGGAACAAGTTGCTGAGGATATTGCCACCACAGGTGGCTGGTGGCGCAACCGTGTGACTCGTGTAATACTGGTCTTTTTCTTTTCCTCACTAGGATCAGCAATTGGAACCTTTGTCGCCTTTGGCTGGTTAAAAGACCTGCTGTAATTACAGTTGCATCGCGATAGGAAATTGTATACAATCCGTCAGATCAACATGTAACTATAGCGGAGGGAACGAAGCACATGACTGAAAAAATCGATCTTCAAAAAGCCATTAAAGAAGCCATGCAAACTGAAAAGAATGCCATGGATTACTATAAGTATGGTGCTGAGAAAATGCATGATGAGAAGGCCAAGCGGTCTTTTGAAATTCTTGCAACAGAAGAGAAGCAACATGCTCATATGTTCTTCAGTATCTATAAAGGGGATGACATTCCCGACTTTGAGGCATTTATTGCCTCAGACCCTGACACTGAATCGACCTGGTGGAAAGCACTTCAAAGTGCCATGCTCGGTGATTTCGATGAGCGTAAAGCCATTGAACTTGCCATTGAGCAAGAAGCACAGCTTGAAAATGATCTCTGCGCCATGGCTGATAAAATAGATGATGAAGCGGTTAAAAAAATCTACTTGGCCAACGCTCGGTCAACACATCATCACTATGAACTCTGCATGGAAGAGCGTAACGCTCTCTTCGGAGCTTCAAGCTAAAAAGTATACAAAAAAAGCCCGCTTAACGCGGGCTTTTTTTTTGACGAGCACAAAACCCTTTAACTCACTTTTTAACCGAAATCGCACAAAAGAAGAGGTACAATAAACACTCACAACTTGCTGGAGACCCATTATGGCCGTAAAGATCATCATTATCCGCCAAGTTCCACAAGAAAAAGAACCTGAGATCCGCCCCCTCCTCCTCAAAATGCGCTCGTTAGCCCATGCCCAATCGGGATATATCTCGGGTGAAACCCTCATCAACTTTGATAATCCAAACGAACGCATCGTCATTAGTGCTTGGAAGTCGATTGAAAACTGGAACCATTGGTTGAATAACCAAGAACGACTAGCACTACAGATGGAGGTCGACCAAATATTGGGAACAGAAACCCTTTATCAAATTTACTACAATGGCTGATAACCTCGGAGCGTTCGCTGCACTAACATGACCTCAACTTGATCACCAATTATCAATCGACGTGACGGTTGATGAACAGTGACCGAAATCATCATTCAAAGTGAGAAATCATATGCAGAACAAGATCGACACCCTTCTTACTCTTCGCCAACAAGCACTTCAAGGTGGTGGAATTGACCGCCAAAAAAAACGCCATAAAAGTGGCCGTTTAAATGCCCGTGAACGCATTGAACTGTTACTTGATGACGGTAGCTTTGAAGAGTTTGATCTCTTTAAAGCACATCGCTGCACTCAATTTGGCATGGAACGCAAACAGTTTCCCGGAGATGGCGTAATTACGGGCTATGGCACTATCTATGGTCGTCTCGTTTACGTTTTCTCACAGGACTTTACCGTTGTCGGTGGGTCACTATCTGAAACACACGCCGAGAAGATTTGTAAAGTGATGGACATGGCGCTAAAAAATGGTGCACCAATCATTGGCTTAAATGACTCAGGTGGTGCTCGTATTCAGGAAGGGATCGAAAGCCTTGCTGGCTATGCAGAAATTTTCCAGCGCAACGTCATGTGTTCGGGTGTGATTCCGCAACTTTCTGCCATTATGGGCCCCTGTGCAGGTGGTGCGGTCTACAGCCCAGCCTTAACCGACTTCACCCTGATGGTACGTGATCACAGCTACATGTTTTTAACGGGACCCAAGGTGGTTAAAACCGTGACCCACGAAGATGTTGATGTCGAGACACTTGGTGGCGCTGAGGTTCATACCACACGTAGTGGTGTCGCACATCTTGCTGTTGATGATGAACGGATGGCAATCAGCGCATTACAACAATTACTCTCTTATTTGCCACAGAACAACATGGTTCCACCGCCAATCAAGGAAACGGATGATCCACCAACGCGCAACATTACTCAACTCAACAACATCATCCCAAGTGATAGCAACCGCCCCTATGACATGAAGAACATTATTGAACTCATCACTGATGATGGGATCTTTTTTGAGATTCAGCCCGATTATGCTCAAAACCTCATCGTCGGATTCGCTCGCTTCAATGGCATCTCGGTAGGATTAGTTGCTAATCAGCCAAACCATATGGCTGGTGTGCTTGATAACAACTCCTCGATCAAAGGGGCTCGTTTTGTCCGCTGCTGCGATGCTTTTAATATCCCCATCGTTACCCTCGTCGATGTTCCGGGCTTTATGCCGGGAACCGTTCAAGAATATGGAGGCATTATCCGTAATGGCGCAAAAATCCTTTACGCCTATGCTGAGGCTACAGTGCCAAAAGTCACTATTACCACCCGTAAAGCCTATGGCGGTGCCTACTGTGTAATGAGTTCCAAACATCTAAGAGGTGATATCAACTACGCATGGCCATCAGCTGAAATTGCGGTTATGGGAGCAAAGGGAGCGGTTGAACTGCTCTACGGCAAAGAGATTGCCAACGACCCACAACTGATGCAAGAAAAAGAAACCCATTACAATGAAACCTTTGCAACCCCTTACGCCGCAGCGCAGCGCGGCTATATCGACGATGTTATCTTACCTGAACGAACTCGGTTACGAATCTGCAAAGCATTGACAATGCTAGCGGATAAACACGATACCAATCCACCTCGCAAGCACGGTAATATTCCTCTATAGGGTAGGATAACATCATGTTTAAACTTGAAAATATCAGTGCAGGAAATGGCTATGAAATAACCTTCACTGGCATGGCGATTGTGTTTAGCGGTTTATTGCTTATCAGTTTGTTTATTGTTTTACTGCCTCGCATGCTTACGCTACTTGATCGCTTAACAGCAAAGGGCAGTCCGCCAACAACGGTGACCGAAACAACAGCATCGGCACCGTTGCCACCGACAGAAGAAGAAATTATGGCGGCGATCTCGCTTGCCATCCATATCGAACTAGAACGTCGTGGCGGCGATCTTCAACGTATCACCATGGCAAAAAGCCCCTCTTCAGGATCATTTTGGCACACTGCGGGAAAAATGCGCAGCCTCTCCAATAGGAGCCCTTATGCGTAAATATCAGCTCACCGTTAATGACAAGCAGATCACTGTCAACCTTCTCGAACTAACTGCCGAAGCTGCTGAAGTAGAGGTCGATGGCACCAACTACCGCATCACCATCGATTCAATTAGTCAAGACAGAGACAATATTGAGCCAACACCGTTACGCAGTTTAGCAAATTCAGCACCAACGACAGCACCCGCGCCTTCATCCACCCCATCGAGCACAAGTGATGGCGTCCTGTGCGCTCCGATTCCTGGTTCTATGCTCGGCCTATATGTAAAAGTTGGTGATAGCGTCAAAGCGGGTCAACCTCTGTTTAAAATGGAAGCGATGAAGATGGAAAATGAGATCAACAGCCGCGTGGATGGAACCGTTACGGCCATTCTCGTCAGCGCAGGCGACAGTGTCGCTCAAGGACAAGAGTTGATCCACATCAGCCCAGTTGACCACAACCGCCGTGAATCGGATCAATAACAGCGAAGGAGTGTTCAATGAATACCTTTAGTCAATTCTTCGCGGGTACGGGCTTTGTCGCCATGAGCTGGGGCAATGCCTTAATGATCGTGATCGGCATTATCTTTATCACCTTAGCCATTGTCAAAGATTACGAACCGCTGCTACTCGTACCCATCGGTTTTGGTGTCCTCGTCGGCAATATTCCCCCTGTCGCCGGTATGGCTCTTAGTGTCTATGACGATGGTAGCGTATTGCAATATATCTACTTCGGGGTAAGTCAGGGGCTTTTCCCACCGCTAATTTTTCTCGGCATTGGTGCCATGACCGATTTTTCGGCCATGCTCTCCAACCCGAAATTGATACTCCTTGGCGCTGCGGCTCAAGTGGGAATATTTCTGACCCTTATGGGAGCGCTGGCCCTCGGCTTTACTTCGCAAGAAGCGGGTGCTATTGGCATCATTGGTGGTGCAGATGGCCCGACAGCAATATTCCTCTCTTCAAAGCTCGCGCCACATCTGCTCGGCTCTATCGCCATTGCAGCCTATTCCTATATGGCTTTGGTTCCAGTGATCCAACCGCCGATCATGAAACTGTTGACTAGTAAAGAGGAACGTCTCATTCACATGAAGCCACCGCGCAATGTCAGTCGCCGCGAAAGGGTGATCTTCCCGATTGCCGCCTTCTTGATCTGCGCTCTCATCGCTCCGGGTTCCATGGTGCTCATTGGTATGTTGTTCTTCGGCAACCTACTTAAAGAGAGCTTAGTGACTGACCGCCTAGCCAATACCGCGCGCAATGCTATGATTGATATTGTCACCATTTTACTCGGATTCTCAGTTGGTGCCAGCACCAGTGCCGATCACTTCCTGACACCGCAATCCATTTTGATCTTTGCTCTCGGAGCCATCTCATTTTGCATTGCCACCGCCGGCGGGATTCTGTTCGCTAAATTTATGAATCTGTTCCTGAAGGATAAGATCAATCCCCTTGTCGGCGCGGCAGGTGTTTCGGCGGTACCCGATTCAGCCCGCGTGGTTCACACCGTTGCCCAAAAAGAGGACCCAACGAACTTTCTACTTATGCATGCCATGGCGCCCAATGTCGCTGGAGTTATCGGTTCAGCCATTAGTGCTGGTGTGCTATGGACGGTACTGGTTAAATAACAATTGCCCCCAAACGCAAAAGGGCCGCTTAATACGAAGCGGCCCTTTTGCGTTTTATTCACAATTTTATAAATCGTCACCCCTCGTAGGGGCATCCCCTTGCGGGTGCCCTTACTGTTCTGAATAAATCAAATTAGGATACCCGCGAGGGGCATCCCTACGAATATCGATTCAATCGAAACGATTACAGAAGATCAGCGATCTCTGGAGCCATACCGATATAACTACCTGGTGTCATCTCTGTCAGGCGCTTCTTATCATCAGCTGGCAAATCAAGACTCTCTACGAAATCACGAATGATCTCTTGCGTAATTTTCTGGCCACGGGTCAACTCCTTGAGTTTCTCATAAGGATTTTCGATCCCTGCTTTACGCATCACTGTTTGAATCGGCTCAGCGAGAACTTCCCATGCTTGATCTAAATCGTTCGCCAAATTTTGCTCATTCAGCTTCAATTTACCCAAGCCTTTTAGTACCGAATGGTAGGCGATCATGCTGTAACCAAAACCAACGCCCATGTTACGCAATACGGTTGAATCAGTTAAGTCACGCTGCAATCGAGAAATAGGTAGCTTCGATGACAAATGGTTAAACATGGCATTGGCAAGACCACAGTTACCTTCAGAATTTTCAAAATCGATTGGGTTAACTTTATGTGGCATGGTGGAAGAACCGATCTCACCTTTAATGGTCTTTTGGCCAAAATAGCCCATAGAGATGTAGGTCCAAACGTCACGATTCATATCGGTCAAAATCGTATTCCAGCGCGCCATGGCATCAAACATCTCAGCCATGTAATCGTGTGGCTCAATTTGAGTGGTGAACAGGTTTTGTTTCAAACCAAGGCCGTCCTCAATCACCCGTTGTGCGAGCGCTGGCCAATCGACATCAGGATATGCAGACAAATGAGCGTTAAAGTTACCCACTGCACCGTTAAGCTTACCTAAAATAGCAACGGTTTCAATACAGGTACGTTGACGCTTTAAACGAGCAACAAAGACAGCCAACTCTTTACCGATAGTTGTTGGTGAAGCTGTTTGACCGTGCGTACGAGCCAGCATTGGTACAGCGCGAAATTCGTGAGCTAATTGAGCGACCTGCTCCTCAATCTGTTGTTGTCGTGGAACTAAAGCACTCAAGCCATCTTTCAACATCAACGCATGTGACATATTGTTGATATCTTCAGAGGTACATGAGAAGTGGATAAACTCGGTGATATCAGCCATTGAAGTGCCATCGAGTTGACGCTTTAAGTAATACTCAATCGCCTTAACATCATGGTTCGTTTCACTCTCAATATCTTTAACAATTTGCGCCTGCTCAGGGGTAAAATTATCAATAATCGCCCGCAAAGTCGTTTGCTCTTCGGCATTCAGGCTGCGACATTCAGCAATACCCGCTTCTGCACATAACTCCAACAGCCACAAGACTTCAACTTTCACACGATTACGCATGAGAGCGTATTCTGAGAAACAGTCAGTTAATACAGAAACTTTTGACGCATAACGTCCATCAATAGGGCTGATTGCCGTAATCATTATTTATCTCCTTGAGATTGATCTATTTATAAAGTTGATTTATCTACCATGTAACAATTTGCGCAATATATCGCATCACCCAAATCGCTGCAAGGTGGTAATCACACATTGCGTCTGCATTTATGAGGTTAGCGGTTCTTACTTGAGATGAAGAAGGGTAACTGCTATTTTAACAAAGATTTAACATACGAGTGTTTACACGATAAGTTACACTTTGTTACTGAGGCAATCAACTACGTGCCGCCCCTATTACTCAGGAGTTCACCATGAAAACAATGATCAAACTGCTGGTTCTCATTCTATTTGTTGTAGCCGTTGTCATCGGTGCAGCAACGTTTTATCTTGATACCATTGCCAAAAAAGCGATTGAGTTTGGCGGCAGCGAAGCGTTAGGGGTAGCAACAACGGTAGACGATCTCAATATCTCGATTCTCGATGGCAATACCAGCCTCTCTGGTTTTTCAATTGCCAATCCACAAGGATTTAGTGACAACCTGTTTATGGTGCTCAAGCAAGGCATTGTTGATATTGATACCGAAACGTTGATGTCAGACACCATCCATATCTCTGAGATCTCCTTTATTGGTCTCCATTTGAGCTTAGAGCAAAGCAGTCAAAGCTCTAACGTTAAAAAACTACTCAGTAATCTACCGCAACAAAAAGCATCAACCGCATCGACATCAGCCGACACACCAACACCAAGTTCATCAACAAACAGCAGCAAAAAATTTGTTATCGACCGTCTTATCCTTGATGAGATCGGTGTTAGCGCTAAAATTCAAGCACTCGGAACAAAGTTAAGCGATGTCAGCCTAACGGTTCCGCGCATCGAATTGACCAATATCGGCCAGCAACAAGGCGGCATGATGATGCCAGAACTTATTGAATATGTTGTCACCGAGGTGATTAACGCTGTTGCTAAGAACTCTAGCAGTATCTCACCAGCCTTGGCATCAATGTTAAAAGGTGATCTCGCCAGCGTTGATGGTATTAAAGCGGGAGCGAAGGATGCAGCCACAGCAGAAGCCAGCCGTGCAGCAAAAAAATTGCTTGACGATCTTGACTTACCCGAGGGCAGTAACTCTGAACTCGAAGAAACAGCCGACACCTTGATCAAAGGCCTATTTAAATAACCTACGCTACGTATTGTGTAGATAAGAGGACACAAACCATGACCACATTTAGCCTGAATCAACAACTCGATAACGATTGTGTGACTCTTGGACTGTTTGGCAGTAGCCATCTGCTACTGTATAACAACTCTTTGTTACCGTGGTTTATCCTTGTACCACCAACAGAAGCCTGTGAGATCTTTGACATGGGGCCCGAGGCACAACAGCAGTTATTTGCCGAGATCAATCACTTGGGTCAATTTGTTGATCGCGAATTCAACACCGACAAAGTGAATACGGCAGCCATCGGTAACATTGTCCGCCAACTTCATATTCATGTGGTTGGCCGCTACGAAGATGACTTCTGTTGGCCGAATGTCGTATGGGGAACAACAGAGAAGAAACCCTATAGCGCGACAGAGATTCAATCGATCATTGCCCGCTTAACCACCAAAGCGGAAGCTCACTTTCAACCAGCAAGTGAACATATGATCAACTAACATTGGTCTTTCGCGATAACGAACAAAAAAAGAGCGCTGACAGTCTTCATGTCAGCGCTCTTTTTAGTCAATTAATCAACAAGCCCTTCAAGTTCAGGATCAAAAATTTCCCAGACTCGCTTTTCCAACTGAGCAAAAAATTGTTCAGAAGTAATGTTTGGCAATTCAATCTGGCCATTCGGGTTTTTATGTACCTCTGCGGGGAGGCAAAATTCACTTTTTTCATAGCCTTGGCGGAACTCCAGTGCCAAACCAAGGAGAAACGCCCGCCGTACGGCATCTCGAATCAATTGCCCCTCAACCACAAAGCCAAACTCACTGCGTAAGCAATCAACCACCATCTGAGTGCCGATACCATTGTTTATATCGAAGAATTTACACAAGCCGATCATATCGAAACCAACAATATGCAATTTATCCACAGTGATCCCTTTCACCCACGAATCGATATCGGTCTTGCCTTCACGAGTCAATAAGCCATAGGTTCCCATCGACATATGACCGCCGGCAATCGCCCACGCATAGCCTGGGTTACTTTCAGGCTGATAGGCCGCGATCTCCAACCCTTTGACATGGTACGCATAATCCGTTTCCCCTGTCTGCTGCGATAAGCGCATCGAGCCACAACCCACCTCGGGTAACTTACCCTCACCAGCCTGAATAATCAGTTGGCGGATCTTTTCGTAATCACCAAATTGCGCGCCATTGAGGATCGGCTGATCACTATGGCGTTCGTTATAGGAGAGCACATAGGAGATGGTTACCCCCAACGAAATTGCATCCATGCCGTAATTATCGCTAAGCTGAATTAAACGAGCGGCCTGTCCAGCCTCATGGATACCGATATTGGTGCCGAGTAAGTTGAGGGGTTCATAGTCGAACTTGGCTAAAAACTCACCGCGACCTCCATCGGCATTCTTTTCTGAAATGTTATTATGACAGGTGATGCCACAGCGATAACAGGCTTGCGACTCAATAAAATAATCTTTTTCAACCGTCTCACGAAACAGTTTTTCGGGGATATCGTTCCCTTGTGGTCGAAAGTTATTCACCGGTACCGCATGAAAAGCTTGAAGAACATCGTAGGCCGCCCACGTTCCCCCCCCGCCACCACGGTTAATCGGCTGTAAACGTGCCGCCCCCCCGCCCTTAATAACATTAAGGTTAACCTTTTTCACCTCGGCGGTAACAGACTTGATCTTGTCTTCACTCTGAGCGACGAGGGCGACGATGTTCTTATAGCCCATGATATTGCCCATGCCACCACGACCCGCAAAGCGGCATTTATCTTCGCCTGACTTTAGCTGGTTTTCAGTACTCAGCGCCACGGCTCCCATGGTGACATTTTCCCAGTTTTCTCCCGCCTGACCAATGGTAGCAAAATGGGCATTATCATACTCTTTTTGCAGCTCCATCATTTTATCATGGGTGGAAAGACCGATCAGGTGCTCTGCTGGTTTCAGTTCAATATGGGGCCCCGTCTCGCTTTCACTAATGACAACATACACTGGCTGCGAGGAGCGGTTTTCAAAAATCAATTCATCCAACCCCGTCCACTTGAACTTCGCGCCAAACTTGCCACTCCCAGCCGACCACATCGCTGCGGGTAAACCTTTTAGGGAGCCTTTAATGGGGCTATAACTTGAAAAATAGGTGCGCATCCCTGTCATGGCAGTACTACCAGTCAACAGTCCCGTATTAACAATGAGCGGATTTTCGTCACAGTAAGCGTTGGCAATTTGGCGCTGAGCCAGATCTTGAAACGAACGGCCAAAACCGCCAAGAACATCCTCCAAATTACGGCAAGGAACCTCCTCTATCGTTTGCTGGCCATTACTTAAATCAATAGTACAACGCGTATAGAGTATCTGCTCTGGATGTGCTGCTGGATCGGTGGTATTTATTTTCATCTAGATCTCCTCCCCCTACTAACATAAAAATAACATCTCAAATTAAAAAGTTATCGATATATAGCTTGCCTCGATCACAAACTAGCCGCCTTCAATTAATGGCATCAACGTCAAAATGTCGCCATTTTCAAGCTGATCCTCTTCACTGGCATGAACCCCATTAATCAAAATAATTCCCAACAATCGCCGCGACAATTTAAGGGCTTCGATCACATCGGTCGCTCGACTCCCGCTCGGAAATGGGTAACGCTGCTCTTTAAAGCGATCAATGCGAAACACACCAACTAATTTTACTGTAATCATTATCGCCATCGCTAACCTCTCTACGACCTTAACAAACAACAGCCGATAAAGACTGTTGTAAAAGATGAACCAACAAGAATTTTGCCCAAATGTATACATAAAAACAAGTAAAGAGTGAGATGTTCGCAAAAGTTAAAAAGCAATCGCTATTGCCCATTGCGGAAAATTCTGTAATAGTCCCGAACATGTTACGAAATCACCCAAGGAGAATGACGTGGACTGGAAACGTTTTTTCGATAATTTAGGCATGAATGGAACTCGCTGGCAATGGCGGATTATGCGCTGGCAGCGGCAAATAAAACAGGTATCTCGTGGTGAACGGGTTCCCAACTCGACAATCACCCTTAGCAAAGTCCTCTTGATAATGAATCTCGCCCTGTTTTCAGTGATGATTCTACGCGGTGCCGCAGCTGGACTTGGCATGTCAACATTGATGCGTCCAGGTGGTGAACTTCTCGTTATTTCAGGCGGCCAATGGTGGCCTCTTGTGGTACAAAACGGCGAATGGTGGCGTTGCATCTCCTACGCCTTTACCCACGGTGGTATTATTCATCTCGGCTTTAACATGATGGTCCTGTATCAAGTCGGGCCACAACTTGAGGAGGAGATCGGCCCCAGCGGCTTTCTCACCCTCTATGTCACCACCGCCCTCGCTGCCACCGCCCTCGGTTACTTTTGGCATCCAATGACGGTTGTCGTTGGCGCTTCGGGGGCACTATTTGGTATGATTGGCTTCTCCATCACCTATTTTCACCGTATCGGTGGCCACCACGCTCTTGCGCAACGCGACTTCATGCTACGCTGGGCATTTTTTGCTTTTATCTTTGGTTTTATGGTTGGTGCTGACAATGCGGCTCACCTTGGTGGAGCTGTCAGCGGCGCAGCTTTTGGCTTAATCTTCCCCATCGCCTTACGCGCACGGCGTACTCTGGCACCGCTCACCAACACTCTTGCGGTATGTAGTGGGCTCGCCATTATCGCTAGTATTAGCTTCCTCATCTTAAGCTGGTTTCGCTAGGGGGATACGATGGCAAAAGAAAAATTTCCAACTACAGCGGCCATACGTCAGCTTAAACAGCACAAAGTAAGTTACACGCCCCACCTCTATACATATGAAGAAAAAGGCGGAACACGTGCCTCCTCCACCCATCTCAACGTTGATGAAGCCTGTGTCATCAAAACCTTAGTCATGGAAGATGAAAACAAAAAGCCACTAATCATTCTTATGCATGGCAACTGTGAAGTCTCAACCAAAGAACTGGCTCGATCCCTTAATGTTAAGCGGATCACCCCCTGTTCACCATCGATAGCCCAGAAACACACAGGCTATCAGGTCGGCGGCACCTCCCCCTTTGGCACTCTCAAACCATTACCTATCTATGTTGAACAAAGCATCCTTGATCTAGAACAAATATATATCAATGGTGGCAAGCGTGGCTTTCTGGTTAATTTGGCGACAAAATCATTGCAACTAATATTATCCGCTACGCCTGTCAATGTTGCCGTAACACGTTAAAACGACACTTTAAAATCAACCAACCTGCTTTTCTATTGACGCAAATCAAAAAAAATAATTAACAGCTACCAACAAAGACTAGGTCAATCAATTATTTTTCTTAAATTATCGCAGCGCTAGCAACAGACCTACGGTTAGAAAAAACCAATAATTATCCCAATGTGCACACTTATACAATTCTTTGTACACGCTATTTTTTAATAAAACCTCACCTTATACCTTGGTAGATAGCGTATTCACGCTGAGATCACATCTAATAAAAAATTAGCTTTCCCATCTATGACGACCGCTTTCATTAAATTACACAACACTAATCAAGTGGCCACAAAGTTAATTAACCATTTAATTATTAGATTAATTAACTAGACATTCTTTAAATCAACCCTATTGTAAAAGATCTGTAAAACAACAACCAACTATCTGTTTTCACACAACTAACTTGTTTGCAAAAAATGGACAGGATGATTTTAGACACTAAACATTAAAGGGCCAAACTAATAAAAAAAAACAATTAACAAGGTCACGACAAACAAACGGAGAACGTAAATGAACTTACATGACAGATATTCTACACGTTCAATAATTAGGTACGTACTGCTTCTCAGCACTCTAACTATTGCTGCAACCTATGTGTTTATTTCTCCCAAATGGAATATTGCCCCTACTGTGGTAATCACACTTCTCCACCTCTTTGCGTTACGCTTAATCAGCAAAAAACATACGACCATTACCACGCACGTATCACAACAAACAGAACATGAAACGCTCCTCGCTGAAAAAACCCATTATCTATTTAAAAACTTAGAACAAGAGCTTTCTGAACAATTTCAAATTTCCCGAGATGAAAACAAACAAGTTCAAGAGATCTTGAGTGATGCCATTCAAAAACTGGTTGACGACTTTACCGCTCTAGAGAAAGAGACCAAAGAGCAACTACAGTTAACCTTCAAACTTTCAGGTTCTGAACCAAACCAGCAACAAGATCACAACAGCCAGTCTTTTTCGAACCTCTTCCAGTCAATCGACACTGTCACCAACAAACTCCTAAATGCATCAATCGAAAACAGTCAAAGAGCTGAAGAAGTTGTGACACAAACTCAAGAAACACAAGTTGAATTTAACAGTGTCCTCTCTTTACTAAGTGAAGTGAAAAAAATTGCCGACCAAACAAATCTACTCGCCATTAATGCAGCAGTTGAGGCCGCCAGAGCGGGTGAATCAGGACGCGGGTTCGCTGTTGTTGCTGAAGAAGTAAGAAATTTATCGACGCGTTCAAATCGCTTTAGTGAACAGATCGACCACTCACTTCAGGGAATTTCAAACTCACTTGAAAACGTCGAAAAATCAATTCAACACTTAGCCATACAATCTGACCAGCTTGTTCTCGAAGAGAAGGAAAATATATCCTCAGTTATGAGACAAGCGCAAACCTACTATACCCTGATCAATGACAGTTCGGACAAAATCGCGCAATCAGCACAAGCAGTGTCACAACACGTCAGCAAGGCTGTAACGTCAATGCAGTTTCAGGACATGGCAACTCAAATAATTCAAACTGTAAACAATCGTCTCGAGGCAAGTGGACAGCTACTAAACGACCTTGTTGGGTTACCGACGACTCACGATAACAACGGCATTGACGCAATGATGGACTTATTAAATTCAGCAACAACGCTGGTGCAACAAAGCCACCACAATCCCGTTTCAAATAAGGACATGGATGAAGGTGAGGTTGAACTATTTTAAGCATTATTTTTTCAATTTGATGATGGAGGTTGTTGCGATGACTAAAACAATTCTTGCCGTGGATGATTCACGATCCATTCTACAAATGGTTTCATTTACCCTTAAAGGTGCAGGCTACCACGTTATCGAAGCTGTAAATGGACAACAAGCGTTACAGAAATCAACCATGCACAAAATTGATCTCGTTTTAACAGACCTCAACATGCCGATCATGGACGGTATCACTTTAATTACCCAATTGCGTGACCAACCGAACTATCGCTTTACCCCCATGTTGATGTTAACCACTGAAGCTGGTGGCGCGTATAAACAAAAAGGCAAAGCAGCTGGAGCAACAGGTTGGCTCGTCAAACCTTTTGACCCACAAAAGCTATTATCTGTTGTCGAGAAAGTACTCGGATAAATAATCTCGGAGGGAAAAATGGTCAACTATAAAGAGCGCGTTGAAGAGTCAGAACCCGATGGCAAAAACTTAATCATCACGTTTTGCGGTGAAATAAAAATTGACGATATTAAGCAAATAAAAGACCTACTGCTTGAATCGTTCAAGATCCAAGATCGAGTTGTTTTAGATGTTGCTGATGTAACAGTGGGCGATTTTTCCTTTTATCAAATTCTTTGCTCCACCAATAAATACGCCCAAACAAACAACAAACGGTTTGAGTTACGTAATCACTTGAATCCAGTGTTTTATGAACAGACCAAAACGCTTGGCTTTATACGTCAACAGGGTTGCGCTGAAGCAAAGAACCCAACTCGCTGTGTCTGGTTAGACCAGAACATCCTCCAAACGTAACCAAGCAGATAAGTCACTCAGGGTTTTATTATGTCCCACATTACAAAGAATCAATTACTGAGGGGTCGATAATGCAAGAGTTGTCACTGTAACCATCCCCTAAAATAGGACCAGATATTTTTAGAGTTTTCCCGCATAATCAATCACCAAAGGGAGGGCTCCAAAGTGCGAAAAACTCGATTTAAAGACACCCAAATCGTCAAAATACTC
>Ga0193956_1000411_pt1 | contig 19848 bp, 21 predicted proteins | sample BB_7_MG_FD_140358 | JGI IMG/M metagenome (GOLD analysis project Ga0193956, IMG submission 140358) | Microbial mat bacterial communities from the Broadkill River, Lewes, Delaware, United States - BB_7_MG | ecosystem: Environmental > Aquatic > Freshwater > River > Microbial mats | place: USA...
AACATCAAGTTCGAAAGAACCATGTTCACTTTTCATGGTCTTTGTTGCATAGCCATTTTTACGATTATTTGTTAAATCTTGAGTTAAATGTGAATCTATTTCTGCTGCAAGTGCAGCTTCTGTTAGTTGTTTAATTAAAGAGCCTAATGCTCCATCTTTTCCACCGATACTTTTACCTGATTTTATATCTTTAGCAAATTGTTCTGCATCTATTTCTATCTTCATCTCTGTGTCCTTTGGTATTTGTTATTTTACCAGATTGACACAGATTTTTGAACAGTCCCACTTTTTCAAATATAAGATACTCTTGTGATTTGTGCTTACTAAATATTCTAAAGTTATAATAATGATAGGCAAGTGTTTTTTGCTGAATATAGAGAGTTTTTCTCTCTTGTGGTGCAAGGGTAAATGTAAAAACAGCATCAGAACCAAGCATGCTTTTTTCTACCTCTGTACTATAAATATTTATATCTAATTTATTGAGAAGTGAACCATTGGTATCTACTTCATAAAAATCTATACTAAACAATGTATAGGCTTCATCTTGATGTAAAAAAAGAGTTTGTGTATCTTTAGTACTATTTTCTAACTCTATTTTTACCCAAGTATTTGTAGTGTTTGCACCCAAAGTTTCACTGCTTTTACCCTCTATAAATTGCATAGAGTTCACATCTTTAAAAGTAAATTTTTCTAAATTATCGATCAGATAAGCTACTTTAAAATCTTCTATATCGGTGGTATTTGAATCTATTTTTACTATATTTTGTGAAAAAGACACTGTATATAGTAAAATGAAAAATAATATGACTTTCATATCGAAGTGTCTCTTTCTACTGAATTTTTTTTCTTATAATATATTGAGTACAGTTAATAATGGCATAGATATATTTACAATCAATCTATACTCCTACCCCTTTGTAGTATGTACAAAAACACCATTAAAATTTTCAGGTGGAAATTCTATATAATGTTCACATCGTTCACAATATATTTTATATATTTTATCATTTGTTTTATCTATTCGATTTTCTAGTTCTCTGAAAATATTTAAGGCTTCACTAAACAAACCATCTTTATACATATCCAAAGCCTTATGATATGTTGCTAACTCTTCATCGAGTTTTTCTCTTGAAACATCGAATAATTTTTCTGTATCATTTACACCATTGTTTTGATGATCATAATCTACTACTTGCCAAATATTCACAGGCTCACTTTTCCCTTTTACAAGAACTTTGTCTAAATGTCTAAAGATATAGTTCCCTTTGAGTTGTGCTTTTGTAAATTCTGATATATTACATCTTGAACCATAGTATTTACAAAGTGACTCCAATCTTGCTCCAAGATTTATAGGATCACCTATAACAGTATAATCACTTCTTTGACTTGATCCCATCTCTCCTGCTATTGCGACACCTGTATTGAGACCTATTCCTATATCAATAATAGGGATGTTTTTAGCATCACACATCTTGACTACATCTTCAAATCGAGAATCCAAACGAAGTTTTGCATTGAGTGCTTTTAAGGCATGAAGTTGGTTGAGTGTTGCTATGAGTGCTTTATCGGCATGATCTTCTACATGTCCTGGGGCATTCCAATATGCCATAATTGCATCTCCTATAAATTTATCGACAGTTCCTTGCTCTTTGATGATAATATCAGTCATAGGATCCATATATTCATTCATAAACTCGATCAATATTTGGGCATTTGGCATTGATTCACTGATATTGGTAAAGCCTCTTACATCAGAAAAAAACACTGTTATCTCTTTACTCATCGCTGAAAAAACATCAGTATCTGGATTGTCCAGTAATGACTCCATAACATCAGGAGAAACTTTCGAAGCAAATTTTTTCTTTATAATTGCTTCATTTTTGACCTCAAATACATAATCCAAAAATGTTGCTACTAAAGTTGCTATCATAATTGTAATCAAGGGCAAAAAAGTATTGATGATAAGTCCATGAGAAAACAATGCTTGAAAACTTGCATATAAACTCAGTGTAATCAGTAAAAATAAAGCGATAGGATTGAACCAAAATGGGGTAAAACTCACTAAAAATATTGCAAGTATTGCTAGAAAAAATATAATAATTAAATTTGCACCATCTATCCAATTTGGACGTGATAAAAAATCTCCAGTAAGAATATTGTCGATGGCATTTGCATGCACCTCGACCCCTGGATATACGGACTCAAAAGGGATAGCTCTCAAATCGTTTAGACCTGCAGCAGATGTACCAACTAGAGCAACTTTTCCCTCGATATCAGCACTATCAAATGAGCCATTATATATATCTATTGCTGAGATATATTGAAATGTTTTTGTAGGTCCTCTATAGTTGACGACCAATCTCCCATGTCTATCTGTAGGGATAAAAAAGTCACCTATTTGAATATTTTCTACCCCTAACGTGCTATAATTTATAAGAACTTTGCTAATTCCACTAGCTACTCTTATGATCTCTAATGCTAAAGAGGGATAAATTTGTCCATCATATCGTATAACCATAGGGACACTTCTTACCACACCACTATCATCAGGAATATTATTAAAAAAACCACTTGTATAAGCACTCTCTTGGAGCTCAATATGATTCAAAATAGTTCCTGATGCATTAATAAGTTGATCTTCCCCTTGTTGTCTATTCTTTTCTATAATTAAAGCAGGAATATTGAGATCTTCTTTTTTGATATACTTTTTCTCTTCAAGTTCAAACTGATATCCTAATACTGTAGGTGTTTGGGACACAACTGTATTAAAAATAGCATCATAATCAGGAACATTATTAGCTGATATGTTGAGATCATTTAAAACTTTATGAGGTGAGCTTTGGTCTTTTTCTGCAAAAACAATATCGAATCCAATCACACCAACACCAGCTGCTGTTAGATTTTCTAAAATCTTTGCTATTTTATCTCTAGGCCAAGGCCATTGTCCTAGTCCTTTTAAAGACTGTTCATCTATATCTATGATTACGACATTTTTACTATCTTCTTTAACACCTCTATAGATAAACATATAATCTTTGAGCTTATTGTCAAAACTGTTTACAACACTAGGATAATAGATATTGAATAAAGAGACCAAAACCCCTACACAAATAGCTGCAAAAAAGTAAAAGAAAAACTTTTTTAATAATTTTTTAAATTTGTTGCTTTTCATAAGAACCTTTTATTTTACTTTTTTAGGAGATAATAGCCAATAGAGGGTGATTAATTCCTCTATTGTAAATATTAATAAAGTGGTATCACAAAGATACAACACAATAAAAATATGACTATTATCATTTTTGGAGGCAAGAGAAAATCCTTTCGTTATGAAAGTCCACCAAACTTAAAAACCCACTCATAAAAAAAGGACAGTTTTTACACCATCCTTTCATCAAATTCCCTTTCAAATGATAAGTAATCAGCTTATCTAAAATGGATTTTCTCTTGCTATGAGAAGATTATATCACTTTTAATTTTTAATGTCAATTAATCTATAAATGATATAATAGTTGTATGACAAAACAGATAAATTTTAAAAAATACACCTCTATTCATATAGGTGGAGAATATGAAGTAAAAATAATTGATACTATTGCTTTCTATGATAGATACAAGATATTAGGAAAAGGAAATAACTTACTATTGTCCCCTAATCCACCACCTTTAGCGATACTAGGTGTTGAGTTTGATTATATAAAAGAGGAGAATGGTTTGCTGATCGTAGGAGCTGCCACATCAAGTGGCAAGCTACTGACGTATTGTCGTAAAAATAATATTGCACATTTTGAATTGTTGGCGAAACTTCCTGGGAATATAGGTGGATTAGTGAAGATGAATGCTGGATTGAAACAGTGGGAAATTTTTAATTTTTTGCAAAGTATTATAACTCAAAATGGTGTTATTTTAAAAGAAAATATAAACCATTCTTATCGTCACACAGAGATCAAAGGTATTATTTATGAGGTATCTTTTCATATAGAAAAAGGTTATGATAAAGAACAACAAAAGTTATTTAATACTATGAGAGACAATCAACCCAATATGCCAAGTGCAGGAAGTTGTTTTAAAAATCCACCAAAAAACAGTGCAGGATATTTACTAGAAAAAGTAGGACTCAAAGGCTATAAAAAAGGTGATATGAGTTTTAGTGAAAAGCATGCGAATTTTTTGGTCAATTTAGGTGAGGGGACTTTTGAAGATGCACTTTTTTTGATAAATCTTGCAAAAAAGAGAGTAAAAGAAGAGTTTGATATTCTCTTAGAGTTAGAGATAGAAATAATATAAAAAGTAGAGAGATGAAAATTTTAATTATAGAAGATGATGAAAATATTTTGGCAGTGTTAAAGCGTGGTTTTGAAGAGGAAGAGTACATCATAGATACAGCTCAAGATGGGGAAGATGGCGAGTATCTGGCACTTACAAATAGCTATGATATTATTTTGTTAGACTGGATGCTTCCTTTGAAAAATGGGATGGAAGTGCTCAAAAGTTTACGCCAAAAATCTGTATCTACCCCAATCATAATGCTCACTGCAAAAGATGATATAGATGATAAAGTGATGGGTTTGACTTATGGAGCGGATGATTATCTTGCCAAACCTTTTAGTTTTAAAGAGTTGTTGGCGAGAGTAAATGCACTCTATCGAAGGTCTTTGTCTTCACCTAGCAATATTATCAAGATACAAGATGTTGTTATTGATTTGGATACAAAAGTGATAATGCACGGTACAAAAGAGATTTTGACAAGTCAAAAAGAGTATGAGCTTTTACTCTTTTTGATTAAAAACAAAAACCAACTCGTATCCAATGCACTTATAGAGGAGCAACTTTGGAATAATGAAGAGTATGTAAATAGTAATGTGATTCAGGTCACTATCTATAATTTACGCAAGAAATTTGGAAAAGATTTTATAAAAAGTTCTCGAGGATTAGGGTATAAAATTGATGTTTAGATTTAAAAGTATCAAAACAAAGATATTGGTTTATTTTGGAGGGACAACAATATTTATTTTGATGCTTTTTAATGTTGCTTTTTATCACTTTTTGGAGCAAAATACAAAACTCACTATTCAAAACAATCTGTATCACAAAGCAGTACTAATCACCAATCAACTTTTATCAAATATTCCTATAGAGAAACTTTTAAAAAATAAAGAACTCGAAACATTAAAAATTGCAATTTTAAAAGAAAATAAGATGCAGTTTAAAAAAGGAGATGAATTTTTCAAATCATTAGCACGCTATGTCGATGAAAAAAAATCTTTTTTTGTTTTTAATAGAGGAGGAAAATTGGATGGTTTGTATATTTTTCGGATAAACAAGCCCTATAAAGGGGCTATTTTATTTTATGAAAAAAATCTTGATGATAAAATCTCTTCAAAACTAAAAGAGGTAAAAGATATTTTGTTTATTTTAGAACCTATTTTATTACTTTTGTTAATATTTATGGCAAGTAAAATAACAGATAAAATTTTGAAGTCTATCAATAAAATTACAAAAACAGCCAACAAAATATATGTAACCGATTTTGCAAAAGAGATACAACAACCTAAATATGATGATGAGATAAAAGATCTCGTTGACTCTTTTAATTTTATGATAAGTAGACTCAAAACAGGAGTACAATTACTAGAACAGTTTAACAGTGATGTTTCTCACGAACTCAAAACTCCACTAACTGTTATAAAAAGTGAAATAGAGATAACACTTAATAAACCAAGAGATCAAGCATATTATGAGAAAACACTTCAGACAATAGATGCAGAAACTGCTCAAATACAGACAATTGTCGATAATCTTCTGTTTCTTACTAAATATACAAAGGAAAATATACAACAAACTTTTCAAGAGATATCCTTAGATTCTTTATTGTTAAGTACCGTAGACAAATTTAACTCTCAGTTGAAAATGCACAATATAAAACTTGATATTGTACGATTTGAAGCTATCTCTTACAAAGCAAATGAGGTACTCATAGGTGCAATATTCTCAAATTTGATAGATAATGCCATAAAATATTCAGATGCAAATACACGGATCAAAATTTCATTATATAAAACTGATGCAATACATTTTATTATCAAAGATCAAGGGATGGGTATATCCAAAGAAAATTTGGACAAAGTACAAAATAGATTTTATAGAGTAGATGAATCTCGAAATAAAAAAATAAAAGGTTTTGGTTTAGGATTGAGTATCGTTGCTAATAGTATAGAGTTGCACGAAGGAACTATTACAATAAATTCAAAAGAGGGGAAAGGGACTAGAGTAGAGGTTGTTTTGGATACTCAAACAGAAGAGCCAAATATAAAAAAAGGATAAGATATACATCTTATCCTTTTTAATTACAATTAAAAATTGAATATCTATTTATTTTATCTCAGATAAAAGTTTTTTGTTAATTACAAGATTTCTTACACCATGTGCATGATCTTCTTTAAAAACATTCCCTTGACACCACTGCCCTACTGTATCTATATTCACTTTCGCTACTTGTGGTCGAACACTCCAAGAAACTTGAAATGGAGATGCTTTTTCATTATAAGTAGGTCCTGTTGTCGATCCTGTATATTGTACTGGTATACCTGTATTTTTTGGAATATTGAGAGCTTGATTATATCCATTTTTTACACCATGTTGTGTTAATTTCATAAAATCAAGTGCTTTTTTATCATTTACTAATACATATACTTGTGTTTCCACTCGTAATTGAGGGTTTTTGATAGAGTCACTCAAACAAGCACCCAATGTAGCTCCTGGTTTTACATCTGCACTTGAATATACATAGTGAACTTCAATAGTGTCACCTGTAAAAAGAGCTCCATGTGTACTAGGACATATCTCTTTATCTGATGCGATAAGTTCAGACTCACTTAAAGAACCACTATATTTATATCCACTTAAATATCCAGCACCATCACCATTTCCAGCATAGACATTAAATGCAGTTGCTTTATGCTCAGCATTTTTATGAAAATGTATATTACAAAGATTCATCTCTTCCGAGTTTGATGATAAGTTAAATATTCGCTTATTATCACCTTTTTTAAGGTCAATATCACGTGGAGACTGTGGTCCATACCCTTTTCCATCAGTATTTTTATCTAAATTTTCATGTTGTTTTGCAACAACAGCATCTGTGACTGTTGCATGCTTATCATGATGTACCGTTTCTTTTTTTGTCTCATCTTTTTGTAAAGATTCAGTAGAATGTTCTTCTGTCGTATGTTTTGCATTAAAAATAACTGCATTAAAAACTACTAACAATAATACTAGTATCATCAGCCCCTGTATAATTCTTTTTCCCATAATGTACTCCTAATTTGATTTGTTTAATAATAATTTAAATAATATTAAAATATTGCAAGAAAGTAAAAGATTTTTAACAAAATAGTTATTCTTTTGTAAATTTGTAACTCATAGCAACAAGTTTAAAATAATATTGTAATACTAATGTAAAATCATCCCTCACTTAAAATAGAAAACTTATTATTCACTATCTCAATGTATAGCTCTTTTTTCCCATCAAATGTATAATTTTTTGTTTTGTATAATTCATCCATCACTATTTTGTATACTTTTTTCTCTAAATCATTTGGATAAGGAATGATATTGATATTTTGAAACTCTATTGTTTTTTCTTTATCTTTTTTAAAAATTCTTGCTTTATATTTCGCAAATTTTTCAAGTGATTGTCCATCTGATTTTTTAAATGATTCATCATAAAAAGAGAGATAATCTTTTATATTACTCTCTTTCCATGCATCACGCCATTGGAAAATACTTGATAATATAATACTTATATCATTTTTACTTACACTTTTTAATTTTTCTTCACTAATCACTAAAACAGAATTGTTAATATTGATTTTTTTATCCAAACTTTTTATTTTGTTATTATCCAAAGCGATACAGCCTTGGGTAAAATCATCTCTTTCTTGATTGAATGGTAAACCATGTATCCATATTCCGTGACCTGTTTTACCTTGACTTTTATCATATACATTTGGGTAATTTGTTGTTAATGCAAGTGCTCCGTAAAATTGATCAATTTTTGTAATGCGTTTCGTAATATCATAAGCACCAATAGGCGTCTTCATATCACCTTCAACTTTTTTATCACCACCTTCTTTTCCAAGGAATACATTTGAATTAAATAATTGCGTATTATTTTTTGTATCATAAAGTATCATATCTTTAAGATCTTTTTGGCAAATCATAACATATTGGATCGATTCATAATAACCATTTTTTACATCTTTGTTTTGGAGAGTAAAATCCCAATAACTTTTTCTTTTGAGCTGGTTTGTTATCTCTTTTTCAACAGCTTTTATCCCTTGTGTTCTATACAATTCAACAATATCTCCAGAAAAAGCGAAGAGTGAATTGAAGAGAAAAAAGAATAATACTAAATATTTCATATACATTACCTATATTTTAAGATAGGTAATTGTATAATAATAGCCTTAAATTATACAAAAGAGTTCCATTTGAAAATTATATTAGGTCTAGTTTTAGCATTTACAATTCATTTCGCATCAACACTCCAAGAAGATATTTGGTGGAAAGGTGAAAGTTTACTTACTTTCTTTGAAAAAAATCATATCTCAAAAGATGTCTATTTTAATCTCTCCAAAACAGACAAAGAGTTATGTTCTGAAATATATGCAGGTGTACTATATCAAGTTTTACGTGATGAAAAAGGGACATTTGAGCAAGCACTCATTCCCATAAGTGAGGAGATGCAAATACATATATTTAAAGATACAAAAAATCAATTTGTTTTAGATATTATCCCTATAGAGTTTCAGGAGCTTACCCAAACTATTGTTATTCCAGTACAATATTCACCTTATCAAGATATTGTATCTACGACAGGAAATAAAGCCTTAGCAAATGAATTTATTATTGCTTTTAAAAAATCAGTTAACTTTAAAAGATTGCGAAAAGGTGATCTTGTCTCCATAAATTTTAAACAAAAAGTTCGATTAGGGAGATATTTTGGAACACCTGAAATCTTAGGAGCTTCTGTTAAAATGAGAAAAAAAACATATTATATTTTTCAAAATCCTCAAGATCAAAGATACTATAACGATCAAGCTAAAAGTCTTACTAGTTTTTTTATGCGTATCCCTTTAAAATATTCAAGAATATCTAGTAAGTTTACCCTTAAAAGATACCACCCAATTTTAAAAAGATATAGAGCTCACTTGGGAGTTGATTTTGCAGCACCGACAGGAAGAAGAATCAACGCAGCTGCTGATGGCAAAGTGATCCATAAAGGGAGAAAAGGTGGGTATGGTAATACAATCATGATTCGCCATAAAAATGGTCTCAAATCTCTTTATGCACATATGAGCAGCTACAATAAAAAAATTCATGTAGGATCTTATGTAAAACAAGGGCAGTTTATAGGTCGTGTAGGGACAACTGGACGAAGTACTGGTCCTCATTTACATTTTGGTCTTTATAAAAATGGTCGTGCTGTCAATCCACTCAAAGTAATTAGTGTTACAAAAACAAAACTTACAGGTAAAAAAAGAAAAGATTTTATCACATTTATGGGAAAAATTAAAAAAGAATTAAATCGCTCAAATACTACTACACCTTTAAAAATAGAAAAGTTTGAGCTATCATATAAAATATAAAGAGTAATCAATGGACAATAAATATTCACATGTAAATTTTGATCAAATAGATACTCTCTTTGAAGAGTTTCATCCCTCAGATATTGCTGAATATCTCAAAAAGATAAATAAAAAAGATAAAAAAAAGTTTTATGAACTCTTGCATAAAATTCCAGATGAATTTTTAGGAGAAGTATTACTCGAACTTCCTGAATCACTTAGAGATAAAGCTTACAAATCTTTATCTAGCACCCAAATTACAAAAGCACTTGAAGAGCTTGAAACAGATGATGCAACAGATATTATCCAAGATATTGAAGAGTTTGATCAGCCAAAAGCTACAGAGGTTTTAAAGGCACTTAATCAAGAAGATCAAGATGATATTAATTGGTTAAAAAAATATGCTGATAATGAAGCTGGTGCATATATGCAAATCGAGCTTTTTTCTGCAAAAAAAACAGAAACTATTCAAGACTCAATTAATCGACTTAAAATACTTAAAAAAAATGATGAACTGGAAAATATTCATCGAGTATTTGTTATTGATGATGAAAATATTTTATTAGGTTCTATTAGTCTTGAAGATCTACTTACACACGATTTTGATATGAGATATGATGATATTTTAAAAGGTGATATTGAAAATAACTATAAAACATTATCTGTTCTTGGGGATGATGATATTGATGAAGTGGTACAACAATTTGAAAACTATAATCTAACAGTAGTCGCTGTCACAGGATATAAAAATAGACTTTTAGGACGAATCACTTCTGATGATATTTTAGATGTAGTTGAGCAAAGTGCTACAGAGCAAATGTATCAGTTAGCTGGTGTTGATGATGAATCAGAACAAGAGGAAGAGTTTTTACAAACAGGTAAAAAAAGAGCTTCATGGCTATTCTTAAATCTTCTTACAGCAATTTTAGCATCTATTGTTATTGGAATATTTGACGAAACCCTCAAAGAGTTTATCGCTTTAGCAATACTTATGCCAATAGTTGCTTCGATGGGTGGAAATGCTGGAACTCAAACTCTTGCAGTTATGGTAAGGCAACTTGCCTTGGGAGATATTGATATAGAAAATGCACGAGATGCTATTAAAAAAGAGATTCTTATTGCACTTTTGAATGGTTTTATTTTTGCTACCATTTTAGGTATCATTGCGGCACTTTGGTTTGACAGTGTCACTTTGGGATTGGTTATAGCATTGTCTATGATTCTTACTCTTTTTAGTGCTGGTTTTTTTGGCTCGATTATTCCTCTTGCATTAAAAAAAATGGATATTGACCCTGCTATCGGAAGTACTGTTTTACTAACAACAGTGACAGATATAATGGGATTTTTTAGTTTTTTGACCCTTGCAAAATATATGCTATTTTAAAAAGGATAAAAGTGAATATTGAAGATATAGAAAAAGAAATAGCTCAAAATGATGCTGTATTACTTTATTTTTCTGGGAAAAGTTGTGCAGTATGTAAAGCTTTAGAGCCTAAAATACGACAGGTATTTACAGAAACTTTTCCAAAAATAAAACAAATATATATCTGTGCAAACACTTATCCTAGTATTGCAGCACATTTTTCTATTTTTACAATACCTTCAGTTTTAGTTTATTTTGAAGGAAAAGAAACAAAAAGAGAAAGTAGGCATATCTCAGTAGAACAACTAGTACAAAAAACAAAACGACTTTATGAGTTATATTTCGATTAAAAAGGTTCCATTATGAAAAAGTTTATGTTGATAGTTTTAGCAATTTTGCTACTTTTACAATTTATACCCGCAAAAATAGAAAATCCACAAACAGACAAAAAACTAGAGATAAAAGTAAATCCAGAACTTATGTCAATATTTAAACGCTCTTGTTATGATTGTCACTCAAATGAAGTACAAATTCCTTGGTATCAACATATAGCACCTGCCTCATTTTATATCAAAAAACATGTGGATTTAGGGCGAAAATGGTTAAACTTTTCAACTTGGGAAAATTATACAGAAGAACAAAAAGATAAAAAACTCAAAGGTATTTTTAGAACAGTTTATGCTGCTATGCCACTTGCTAGTTATATATCTCTTCATAAAGAAGCAAAACTCAGTAAAGAAGAGATTAAGATGATTCGAGAGTGGACAGGGAAAGCACCTTTTTAAAAAAGATATAGTCCTTATAAGTTCTTTATCTCTTTTTCACTCAATCCTGTAGTTGCTACGATAATTTCTATATTCACTTTTGCAGCTAATAAATTTTTGGCTATAGTAATCTTTTCTTTCTCAATCCCTTTCTCAATTCCTTTCTTAATCCCTTTCTCAATCCCTTTCTCAATCCCTTTTCTCATTGCTTTTCTTTCGGCTGTCCGTAAAGCATTGATCTCATCAAATGCTTTTAAGCTCATATATTCATACACCTCTAACTCTTTTGCATTCCATTTTGTTTGGCTCGCTATATCAAAAGCATCTTCAAACTCCTCTATCTTATTATACTCTTCTGGAATGAGTTCCATATCTGATGCTTTTTGTAGAAAGTATATCCATTTATCTAATAGAGTATTGAGTTCTGATAACTCTTTTTTAAATTTTGGAAGTTCTATAAAACTAAATGCAAAATCTTCTAGGTCTTGTGTATTGGTTTCTTGATTGATGATAAGGTGTCTTGATATAAAACTTTCATTTTTAAATATTTCAAAATTCAAGATACCTATAAAGTATACTTTTTTTAAAAGAGAATAATCATCTCCTTTTGGAAGTTGTGATACATATGCTTTGGATGTATAATACAAAGATCTTTTTTCAAAATTATGTAAATCTTTTTTTTGCATCTCCACTATAAATGTTTCTTTATTTTGGTTTGTAGCTTGTATATCAAGTATAGTCTCTTTGAGTTCAGCTATTTTAGGTATTTGATAGGGATTAGCTAGAGTGATATCTACAATGAGTTTATCACCTTGAAAGTCTAATATGGAGTTTAAAAAAGAGATAAGGATGTTTTTATGATTTTCATCACCAAATATCTTTTTGAATGCGAGGTCATTTTTTGGGTCTGCAAATTTCATAGGATTATCTCTCTTTTCATTTTATGTATAATATTTATTTTTGTAGTATATCAAATAGTAACTTTTATATCTTCGTATTATTCAACACTAATTTAGCTTTTAAAATAACGGATAGAGGCAAATCCTCTTGCTTTTGTAGTCATTATCTCTTGAATATGACTAGAGGTAATAATACCACCCAATGCAATAATATCAAAATTTTTTTCCTGATATCGAGTAACTATTTTTTGTAAATTTTCAATCCCTTTGGGTTTACCTTTGAACTCTTTAAAAAATATAGGGGAATAGGTAATAGCATTTACCCCTAATCGTTTTGCTTTTTTTATCTCATTTTCTGTATGACAGCTAATAATTGTAAATAAATCTTTTGTATCTACTTGATCAATTAATTCAAATTGCAATGAACTGAGGTGTATTCCATCAAAGCCTAACTCTTTACAAAGTTGTATATCTGAGTTTATAAGTACTTTTTTTATATTAAATTCTCTTGATAGATCCAAACAGATTTTTGCTAACTCTTTTTTATTTGAGGATATCTTATCTCGAAAACAGATAATATCTATTTGATTTTTTTGTATAGTATAACGAAGTGATTTTTCAAAATCTATAGCCGTCATTCCATATTCTATGGGATCTGTTATAAAATAAGATATAAAAAAAGGAGGCTTTTGAAAAGCCCCCTTTTTTGTTTGACATTTAGTCACTTTTTTAATGACTCACATTAATAGTATGACATTTAGTCATACTATTAATGTTCCTCCTCGTGCATCATAACAGAACCTGAGATATATACATATGTCAACATCATAAAGATAAATGCTTGTAAGATACCAAAAGCAAATAAGAAAAAGAAACCTGGAAGCGGAGCAATCCAAGGAACTAACATAAGAAGTACCATCAAGAACATATCATCACCTTTGATAGAACCAAAAAGTCTAAAAGATAAAGAGATAATTCTTGAAACATGTGAAATAACTTCAATTGGGAACATCAAAGGAGCCAATGCAGGAACAGGTCCCATCATATGTCCAAGATATTTTCCTGCACCATTTTCTTTAAATCCTAAGTATATATAGTATACAAATACTATAACAGCTAAAGATAATGTAAAGTTAATATTTCCTGTTACAGATTCAAAACCTGGAATAATACCCATCATATTTGCAACAAATATAACAAAACCCAAAGTTGCTATAAGTGGCATAAAAATTTTAGCATTTTTTGCACCCATAGAGTCTGTACCAATAGAAACAACACCTTGAATATATGCTTCCATTACATTTTGAGTACCTGTTGGTACCAAAGCCATTTTTCTTGTAGCTGCACGTGCTACTAACATTACGATAACTATTGTAAGTGCTAAGTGTGATAATATGATCCAATCTTGACCATGCCCACCAATTGCACCAAAGAATGTAAATAATCTACCTTCCATTTGCCTTGTCCTTTATTTTCTCTCATTATTGAGAATTTATTTTGTTATTATAATAAAGTTTTAATAAATATTTAATAAAAGCTTTTTTATTAAGTTTATAATATAATCAATTATACTAATTTATAGGATCTCAATGATTATCAAAGATAAAGCAATCTTTATAGCGGATGCACATTATAATACACAAAGAACAGAATTATACAAACTTTTAAAACTGCTTCAAAATGAAACACTTTTTGTAAATCAAATATTTTTAATGGGTGATATGTTTGATTTTTTAATAATTGAGATAGATTATTTTACAAAAATTAATTCTGATATCATTATATTGATAAATGAATTATCTTTGAGATATGAAATAATATATTTAGAAGGAAATCATGACTACAATCTTCAAAAAATATTTCCATCTATCAATATTATTTCTCGAATGGATCAACCCCTCTATCTCAAACAAGATACTCTCAATATTGCACTAGCTCATGGAGATATTTTTACACCATTTATCTATAACTTTTATACTAAAATTATAAGAAATCATTATTTTTTACGATTTATAAACTATTTAGATTTTAATAATACTCTTTCAAAATATACAGAAAAAAAGTTGATGAAAAAAAAGATTTGCCATAAATTTCATAATTTTGATGAATTTACTAGTAAAAGAATTAAAAGTTATAATTCTTTTTTCCATACAGATCTTATAATCGAAGGGCATTTTCACCAAGGTTATATAAGTAAAACGTATATAAATGTTCCCTCTTTAGCATGTGGAAATCAATATATGCTTTATAAAAACAAGCAATTTAGCTTGAATACACTATAATTATACGCATGGATAATTACGAATACACACAGCTACTAAAAAGCTTACAACAAAAACTACAAAATATCAATTCTATTCTCAAACCTAAAGAGATATCTCTTCGCCTTAAAGAGATACAAATTATAGAGCAAGAGCCAGAATTTTGGACAAATCAAGAACTTGCTACAAAAACAGCTCAAGAAAAAAATAGACTTTTGAGTAAACTTAGTAAATTTAATAAAGCGAATGAAGCTATAACCGATGCAAATGATTTGTATGAGATGGCTGTTGAAGAAAAAGATGAAGAGACTATTGAAACACTTTTTGAAGAAGCAAATAGCTTAGAACAAATTTTACAACAAACAGAAATTGAAGTGATGTTAAGTGGTGTCGATGATGGAAGTAATGCTATTGTATCTATTCATCCTGGTGCTGGCGGAACTGAGTCATGCGATTGGGCAAATATGCTGTATCGTATGTATTTACGCTGGGCGGAAAGAAAGGGTTTTAAAGTAGAAATACTTGATTATCAAAATGGTGATGAAGCAGGAATAAAAGATGTAAGTATCATTATTTCAGGGATTAATGCTTATGGGTATCTAAAAACTGAAAATGGTATTCATCGTTTAGTAAGAATCTCTCCATTTGATTCAAATGCAAAAAGACATACCTCTTTTGCTTCCGTTATGGTATCACCCGAAGTTGATGATAATATAGATATAGAGATAGAAGATAAAGATATTCGAATTGATACTTATAGAGCTAGTGGAGCTGGTGGACAACATGTCAATAAAACAGAATCAGCAATCAGACTTACCCATATAGAAACAAATATCGTGGTGCAATGTCAAAATGACAGAAGCCAGCATAAAAATAAAGCAAGTGCTTTAAAAATGTTAAAATCAAGACTCTATGAGTTAGAGTTAGAAAAATTAGCAGCAGAAAAGCAAGGTATATCAAAAAGTGAAATTGGCTGGGGACACCAAATACGCTCTTATGTAATGCAACCATATCAACAAATTAAAGATACAAGAAGTAATATTGGGTATAGTAATGTTGATGGTATTTTAGATGGTGATTTAGATAAAATGATAGAAGATGTTTTAATAGCACAAAGTAAATAATAGAGAGAACTCATGAAAAAAATATTAAGTGTCGATGCAAGTTTAATAAATAGTAAAATTATAGAGCAAGATATCAAGGCATATTTTGACTCCATTGATGTAGAATTCGAATTTTTTGTTGCACAAACTCCACAACATACCTTAGATATAATAAATAGTAATGAAATAGATATAATATTTTTAGATATATCTTCAAAACAATATGACGGGATAAAACTTTTAAAGTATATTAAAAATCAAGTAGTAAGGCAATCAAAAATTGTCGGTGTTACCGTACTTGATGACCATACGTTTAGATTTAAAGCACTCAAACAAAAGGTGTATAGATATATTTATAAACCCTATGATAATAAAGAGATAGAAACTGTATTAAAAAAGTTTTTTTCAAAAAATTATTATACAAAAGATATTAATAGAGTAGAAAATTTTATCAATATGGAAGATCTAAATGTACAAGAAGATCCACTTATTCTTGAAAACAAACAAAAAATACAAGAGCATAATTTAAACTTATTACAAAATTATCAAGAAAAACATCATAAACACAATGCTGTAGAATTTTTAGAACTCTATGAAGATTGGGGATTTAATATAGCGGATCTCAATGATTTAGAACTCTCTTTGGATAGGATGATGATGAGTATCATAATGGATGATGATTTTGAAGCAGTATTACCAGATATTTTAAATGTTTTAGAAACATACAATAAATTTCTCTATGTTTTTACAGAATTTGAAGAGTTAAGTAAAGTTGTTTATTCAATAGTCATTTTATTACGAGATATTGATTTTGAAACAATACAAAGTAAAACAATGGTTTCAAAACTTATTCTTACTACTATTCAAGATTTAGTAGAATGGAAAGAACATGTATTTATTACATTTGATGCGGAGGATGTTTATTATATCAATGATCCAATTTTAAATAGTTATGTCCAACTTCAAGACCTTTTATCATGAAAAATAATATCCTCACAATTTTTACAAATAAAGAGGATAACAATCTTGCTTATCATATACTTGAAGATGATTATAGTGTAGATCTTGCACGTAAAAGATTATCAGAAAAATATAATTTCAATCATGTAAATTTACAATTTATGGAACAAATTCATTCAAATATAGTCAAAGTTGTATCTCCTAAAACTAATGTACAAACATGTGATGCTCTTATTACCGATAAGCTAAATACTCCTCTAATAGTTATGGTGGCTGATTGTATCCCTATTTTATTGTACGATCACACAAAAAAAGTGATTGGGGTAGCACATGCAGGACGCAAAGGAACTTTTGAAAATATCGCAGCAAATACGATACATAAAATGATCGAAGTATATAGCTGTAATCCAAGAAATATTGAAGTGGTCTTTGGTCCTAGTATAGAAAAATGTTGCTATGAAGTTTCAGAAGAGTTAGCAAACAAAACAAAAGATTTATTTGGTTCTGATTTTGTATTTGGACGAAATATTGACCTCCAAGGAATCAATAAAAAACAGCTTTTAGAAGTAGGTATTTTAGAAGAAAATATTACTATAGAAAAAATTTGTACAAAATGTTCAAATGAACCCTACTTTTCTTATAGAAAAGATAAGAATTGTGGTAGATTTGCAGGTGTTATTATGATGAGTAACTCCTAAGAAAACTCATCATAAAAAATTAATCATCTATTTTATCAACAACTTATCAATATCTTTTTCAGTAATATCTTGAGGGACTTTTGTAACTATATACGCAATATTACCATTTATATCAATAACAACCTGAGTAGGTGTACCTCGTACTCCATATAACCTAGTGATCTCATTACTAAAAATAATATCATATGGTAGATCGTGCTCAAATGCATAGTCTTTCGCTTTTTCTATACTATCTCTTACATCAATATTTATAGCTAAAATTTCTACTTTATCTGCAAATTTTTTATGTAAATTTTTAAGTGCTGGTATCTCTTTTGCACAATAGGGACACCAAGTCGCCCAAAATGTCAACCATACTACTTTTTTACCTTTAAATTGCTCTAAACTTACTTTTTTACCTGTCAAGGTTACCGCTTCAAAGTTTGGTGCAATATGTGTTTCATTCATCGCACTCAAACTACTCACTGAAAACAACATAGTTATAATCAAAAGAAATTTTTTCATTTTTTATCCTTATTTTTTATTCTGTATTTATTTTACACTAGTTTTGTGTAATGAATATGCAGTTATTTTGATTCTACTACTTCTGCTTCTTTTTCTTCAATCTTTACAAATGTTTTAATATACAATTTTTCAACTTTTAATCTTGCCCAATAGGTCTTTCTCAAAAATTTCAAACTTGATTTTACTGAAGGGTCAAAATTGAAACAGTTTATATTTATTTTTTTACCCAACTCATCCCATCCATAAAATTCGACAAGTTTGTTGATTACCTTTTCTAATGTCACTCCGTGAAGTGGATCATTTGGATTATTATTCATCTATTTTTTCCTTATATTCATCTAACGCTTCTTTTTTCCATCTATATCTTTGTACTGTTTCAATGGAATACCTTTTGGTTTATGTTGGAGTATTATAACATAAAGAGGTACAAAAAAGAATTTTGAAATTTGTTCAAATATATTGTCAAACGACAGAAATTTTACTTTTTTAAGATAATAGACTTTTATCTGCTGTATGATCCAACATTCATCTGTGAAAAATAAATTTGCAACAACTAAAACTTTATATTTTATTTGTTAAGTCTACTAACGAATTTACTATGATCGTAGGTTCAATTTCCCATGGATCAAATATTGCTTCACTAGATCTTTGTATCCATGCTGATTTCATGCCTGCTGAAATTGAACCTGTTACATCAAATGGATTAGAAGATATTAACCATGCTTCTTCCCCTTTGGTTTGGGAAGTTCTTAAAAAATGGGCATAAGCTCCTGGACTTGGTTTAAATGTTTTTATATCATCAACACTCACTACACCTAAAAATAGATCTCTTATCCCTGCATGATTTAGTAATCTCTCTACCGCTTCACCCTTTCCATTTGAAAATGCAAAAAGTCTATAACCTTTTTCTTTGAATGTTCCTAAAGCAACTTTAACTTCTTCAAATGCAGGTAATATTGCATAAATAGCCATAAGTTCATTTTTTTGTTCTTGTGTTAGATTTATTTTATAATATTTACATGTATATTCTAAAGCATGCCATGTACAATCGGCAAAAGTAACATAGTTCATCATGGCAGCTCTTCTAAATGAATATTCTAATTGTTTTTCTCTCCATCTATTAGAGAAGTCTTTTGCTTTTTCACCTATCATAGTTTCAAGTAAATTTAAAACACCATTTGTATCTATTAAAGTTCCATATACATCAAATGCAAGAGTAATTTTTTTTGACATTTTAGTTCTCCTTTTTTTATATATAAAATTATAGAATATTTATTCTATAATGTCAAGATAAAATATTCTTTACTAAACGATATATTACCCTAAAACTTCGCAATACATTTAGTTATTAATGCTTGAGTCGTATGCCGTGAAATTTACATGTACGGTTCTTAGGAGAGGTTATGAAACCTTTTTACAAACCCCCCTTCACCAAAAAAGCACTCCCAGTACTCGTAGTCTCTTTACACACCTTTTTCACTCCATCACTATCATGATAGGTTGTTATTGTTACTTCTCCTATTTTACTGATAGTATCTCCACTCTCTAGTGATCTGGCTACACTTATTCATACTTAGAACATTAAAAGATTCTAAGGTAAAATATCAATATGAATAAAGGTAAAGAAGAGATGAGAAATAGTCAATACACAAGAGAATTTAGAGATTCAA
>Ga0193956_1000415_pt1 | contig 19801 bp, 20 predicted proteins | sample BB_7_MG_FD_140358 | JGI IMG/M metagenome (GOLD analysis project Ga0193956, IMG submission 140358) | Microbial mat bacterial communities from the Broadkill River, Lewes, Delaware, United States - BB_7_MG | ecosystem: Environmental > Aquatic > Freshwater > River > Microbial mats | place: USA...
CCTCTTTATCAATCATACCAACTCCAAATATTTTATTTAGAGTTTATTGTATTTATTTTTATTAATAAAGTGGTGCACTTTTACTTTGCACTACTGGTGTATTTTACCTTTGCACTTGACAGTAAGTGAAATAAAGTTCATATTATCTTCAGTTTTGTATGAAAAAGTATATTCATTGTCTTCAAAAGATAATATCCCACTATTTTTATTTTCTACTTGTACTTTTAAAGAATCATTCATCTCGTAAATCCTCTAATGTAGGGAATAAACTCTTTTCTTTTAAAGAAAACTCATACCCTAAATAATCAATAATTTGTAATATCTTTCTAAAGCCTATCTCACCTCTACCATTTTCCAAAGAAGATAGTGTAGCTCGAGAGATATTTAAATCTTCACAAAGTTTAGTTTGAGATATTTTTTGTTCTTTTCTATGTTTTTGTAATTCTTTTCCAAATTCATTTAGATTCATAATTTCACTTTTGTCTAATATATTAAACATATTATCCTAATATATAGATATTGTCAAATATATTAGACATATGTAAATAAAAAACTATATAATATAATAGCTTTTCACTATTCAACTAAACTTTTTATAGCAAAATTGATTATTGTATTAAACTCTTATTCAAAACCTAATTTTGCTAAAGTAAATAAAAAGGAATTTAATCAACTTTATCTATACCACTTTATTATCTTATATTTTTTAATATTTAATAATTTTGTTGTTCTCTCATTCACAAGAACTTTTTTACCAAAATTTATTCTCGAAGCTAAATTATAATTTATTTTAACAGTTTTCTTGTTTTCTAACTTTACAATTAAGAAAGAATGAATAACTGTATCATCTGTTGTTGCTCCAAAATCAACTACTATCCCTTTCATTGTTAACTGAGATTTTGTTGAAACTATAAAATATAATATAATAGGAATACTAATAAGAAACAAAATAACAAAAATTTATTCAATTTTAGTTCTCAACATATTCTACCTCTCAATATCGACTTGTTTATTTTAAATTCACCAAATACTTTTATTTCTAAAGTAGCTTCAATAATATCTACAAACTCTGCACATAAAAAGGTTTCATTTTTTTTAGATACAAATAGATAAACCTTTTCTTTATACGCTTCTTTGATAAGTTTTGTTTTTCCTATTCTTCTTCGTCCAACTATTACAGTCATTTTTGATGACTCCAAAGAAGATATTTGAATATCTTTTAGGTTTTGTAATTCTTTTTCTCTATTATAAAATTTAAAAGTTAATTTAACTTTTTGATTTGACTATATAAGTCTTTAATCATTTTTGACAAGGGCTGTTAATTAAAATCTTTTTCATCATGATAATTTTAAATAATATAGTATCGTGTCCCCGGAATTTTAGAGAAAATATAAAGTAATTTTATTATTCACTACTTTTTTTAAACTTTTCAATTTTTTCTAATGCAATTAAAATATTAACTTCAATTTCTTTTTTTAAATTATAAGTACTTAATTTAACTTCATTATTTTTTAAATAATTATCAATTTTTACCAATAATTCTTTTAAAAAATCTTCTTCAGATAATAGTTCTTTTGTTTTAAAATTATATCTATCTTTTATAATACCGCCAAAATAATGCATAGTTGTACCATTTGTTTTTATCAAAACCTTAAATAATTCATTAGTATTTATATAACTTAATATAGTTTTATCTTTGTAATCAAATACTCTCTTATCATTTCTACCTTCTAACAACTCAAAAAGCTTTTCTGAATTTTTTTCTTTTATCGCATCAACAATTAGCTTTGAATCATTTTGTAAATTTAAAACCTCTTGCTCTTCCAAAAATTCATCAATGTACTTTTCAAATTTTTTAAAAGAATCACTTTCAAAATATTGTATATTCTCATAATTATTTCCCATAAAGTCTTTTCTAATGAGAAAAATATTTTTAAAATTAAAATAATCTTCATCAAATAATGATTTAAAATTCTTTTTAGCTGAATTAAAAAGTTCTTCAAAGTCTATTATAAATAACTTCTTTTCTTGAAAATAAAATAATATTGAAGTCACTAAGTTAAACTGTTTATAATCTTTATATTCATTATAAATGAATTTTTCATAAACATCTTTTAATAATTCATCAAACTCACTATCTTTTAAGTCATAAAATTCTGTTAGTTTTTTCCACGAAGGTGTATTTTCATCAAAATAATATTTACTGTTTTTTAAAGCTAAATTTATTTCTTCTTTATTAATATTTGAATCAAGTAATATTTCTTTCCATAAATTAAAAGGAATAATTACATTAAAATTATCTTCAAAATTATATTTATTGAGAAAAAATTTATATCTTGTTTTCTCAGCTTCTTTTTCATTTTTATCAATTATTAATGAAGAATGATATTCTTTAAACAAATCTAAAATATCATTATTCCCCTGTCTAATTTCAAATGAAAATAGAAAAAACCATTCTAGAATATCTTTTATCAATTTTTTATTTTCAATATGAATTATTAAAACTTCATCATAAAATCTTTCAAAATCTAGTAAACATTGTCTTAAAGCTCTTAAGTTATTAGATTCTGATTTTTCAAAAAGTTCTAATATCTTTGATTTATCTTTTTCTAAAATATTTTCTTTTACTTTATTTATATTTTTCAATTCTAAAAGAAAACTATCATAAGCAGAATCTTTTTTTGTTTTAAACTCAAAAGTTTTCCCAATAAGTTTTTCTTTTATTTGGGTATATTTTTTTGTTTTTTCTAATTCTTCCTCATTTGCAATAAGTATTACTTTATAAGATTGGTGTTCTACAAAGTTGTTTATATATCCTAATAAATCAACAATATTTATACCACTTCTTTCTAAATCATCAAATATTAAAATATAGTCTTTAGTATTTAATAAATCTTCCGGCTTAAAATTAGGTATTTGTACACTTGCATTTCCATCAGCTTTTTTATCATCATCTAAATCAATTTTTAATGTACCTTTCAAAAGCTGTTTAGCAATTTTTCCTGCAAATATTGTTTTTTTATTGTAAAGTCTTGGATGAATAGCTTCTAAAAATTTTGTTTCAATCTCCTCATAAGAAGTAACACCATACAAACTTATATAAATGTATCTTTGTTTTTTTCTATCTAATATTTTTTTGTAATTATTTATAAAGTGAGTTTTTCCACTTCCCCATTTACCTTTTAATAAAACTGCATATTGTGGATTTGTAAGTCCTATATAATAACATAGAAATTTTGATATATGTTTATTTGACATAAGATAGCCTATACTTTTTTTATTTATTATAGCTATATAAAAGTAAAATAATAAAAAAGATTACAAATTACAATATCAAAGAAATATAAGAATAAAATATTTACCCTATGCATTGTTAATTATCATCTTTATTTTAAATAATATAATTCTTCATAATATTGAGTTTTTAATGCTTCTTCAATATAAACTTTACTATTTTCAATTTTAGGTAACATTTCTATTAATAAAATCTTTAAAGTAGGTAGATAATCTTTTATAATTTCCCATACCATTGATTCATCAATTCCTCGATAGTTATGTGAAACCTTATCTCTCATAGCTGATAAGTTTTTCTAATTGATTTTACTTGATGTTTTTAATTCTTCATTGATTTTCTTATTTTCTTCGCCTATTGCTATTAGTAAATTTACACTTGCGTTAAAATTTAATTGTTTATTTGCTAAATAAAATTTTTCTTCATTTTCAAAATCAGCAGAATATATAAAAATCTTTTCGATTGCTTCAAGCATTGTAATACATTTTTACTATCAAACATATATAAAATCTTTTTTTGAATGTAGTTTAATAAGTGGATTAAACTTTTTATAATTTATTAAATCAATTTTAGCATTAAATATTTTTTCTAGTTCATTTTCTAGTTTTAAGTAACTTTCAAAATTCAATCTAGTTTTATCATCTTCAATATATGCAATATCTATATCACTATGATTTGTATTTGTTGCAGAAGAAACAGAACCAAATAATATAAAGTTTTTTAAGTGATATGAAGCTTTTTTACTTTTAAGCACTTTTAATATATCTTCTTTATTCATTTTAGTTAAATTCCTTTCTATTTTATTTATCTATTATAACACAAGAATTTATAATTTTATTCTATTAAAACTTCTTAATCAAATCCACATAAACATCAGTCAAACCTTCTACTTCTTTAACCGTAGTTCTCTCACCAATACTATGAATCGTATCATTTATCACACCAAACTCTATAGCTTCTATTCCAAAGGCTCCAAAATACCTAGCATCTGATGTTCCACCAGCAGTAGAGTGCTTAGTTGTAACTCCTAAAACATCTTTTATTGAGTTTTCCATAGCTTTTACTACTTTTGATTCTTTGTTTGTTACAAAGGGAAAAGAACCTTGTGTTGTTCGTAAAGAATAATCTAAGTGACCAAATACTTTTTCAATATAAGCTTCTACATCTTCTTTTTTTGTGTTTGTTGAGTTTCTTACATTAAACATTAAATCTAATTTATTTGGAGTTACGTTTGTAACTTGCATACCAGATCTTATATCTGTTAAAACCATTTTTGAAGGGGCAAAGTATTCATCACCATTATCTAAGTCATGTGCTGCAATTTGATTTAATAAAGGAGCCATTTGATGTATTGGGTTTATTCCTTTTTCTGGATATGCTGCGTGTCCTTGTCTTCCTTGGATTTTTAAATATCCATTGATACTTCCTCTTCGCCCTACTTTTATGGCATCACCAAAAACTTCTTCACAAGTTGGTTCTGCTACAACAGCATATTGAGGTATAAAATCTATCTCTTTTAAATACTCTAAAGCTTTAATAGTTCCGTAAGTACCCTCACCCTCTTCATCAGAAGTCATTAAAATTGAAAGTGTTCCATCAAAATCTTTTGCATGTTTACAAGCATAAAGATAAGCAGCAACTCCACTTTTCATATCTTGAGTTCCACGAGCAGTTATAACACCATCTATAATATCAGCAGCAAATGGGTCAACATCCCATCCTTCACCAGGAGGTACTACATCAATATGACCTGCAAAACACAGGTGTTGAGGGTTGTCGTTAAATTTTTTATAATATACTCTATTTTTTGTATCTTCTCTATCTACATTTATACAAGTCCACTCATCTCCTAAGTATTCTTCTATAAAATCAAAGCCACCATCATCATCTGGTGTTACTGATTTGAATCTTAATAATTTTTGAAAAAGTTCTATAACTGTCATTTTGTTCCTTTATAATCCGTGATTGTATCAAAATTGATATTATATTCGTTATAATTAATCATAATAAGTATTTTTTAATTAAGGATAATAAATGAAAGAACTCAAAGAACGTATATTAAAAGTAATAACTCCAAAAGCAGTTTTATACCCATTAACCAATGAAGCTAATAAATCAATTATTAATGATCCCTGTGAAACTTTCCTAATAAGGATGTCAGAATTTCCATATAGAATAGGAAGAGAATCTAGAGTTGGAGAAAATGAGAAAGGCTTATTTGTAAAACTAAGAGTAATAAAAAATATTTCCAAACCAGTAAACGATACATATTTATATGACTCTGGAAAAAACTTACAAATTTCAAAAGAACACTTACAAATTGAAAAAAACAATGAGACATATACACTTAAAGATAGAGGTAGCTCAAATGGTACAACAATAAATGGTACTACATATGGAGGGAATAGACAAGTTTTTGAACATACACTTAAAGATGGAGATATTATAGCAATTGGCGATAAAAAATCTGAATTTAAATACCAATTTTTAATTTTAGAGAATTTGTAAATTAAATAAAAGAAAGGTTATCAAATGAGTAAAATAGAAAAATATTTTTATTGGTTATGCTTTTTTCTAGCAATTTATATAACAATTGGATTTAAACTTGTACCTTATATAATACAAGATCAACTAGTAAAAAACTTAGATGAAAATTTAACTTTAAAAACTTCAGTTGAAAAAGTAGAATTTAATCCTTTTATCTTTGAAGCAAAAATACATAATTTAGCACTTTTGGATGAAGAAGGAAATAAAACAATTTCTTTTTCACAATTTAAGTTAAATATTGAAGTTTTACGTTCTATTCTTGAATCTCATGTTAGTTTAAAAGAAGTTTTACTTCAAGATGCAAGTATAAATGTTGAAGAGAGTTTAGATGGAACTATAAATTTAACAAAAATACTTAAAAATAAAGAAGAGAAAAATGATGAGCCTAAAAAAGATGAAGAAGCTTCAGATATTAAGTTTTTAGTATCTAAAATATCTTTACTTAATATGAACATCAATTATACAAAACAAAGAAAAGATAAACCATATAAGTTAAGTCTTAACAATGCTAACTATATCTTATATGATGTTGGAACTTATAAAAATAGCTTAGCTTCAAATGATTTGCAATTTAATATAAATAAAAATACAAAAGTATCATTAAGCGGTGCTTTTAATACACTTCCGTTTAAAATGTATGGAAAAGCTGAAATAATTGATTTAAGATTAAAAGAAATACTTGATCAACAAAAAGAGATTTTAAACTTTAATATAAATGAAAAAGCAAGATTTGATTTAGCAATTAATTATAATATCAATACTGAAAAAGAATTTGATTTAAAACTTGAAACGCAAAAATTAGAGTTTTCAAATATCGATATTAATCAAAATAAAAGCAGTATTGCAAAACTGAATAAACTTATGATTGAAAAACTAAATTTTGATTTATTAAAACAAGATATTAGAGTAAATAATATAAATATAAATGACTTGTATACAAATATAACAAGTGATAAAAATGGCTTAAATCTAGCTACTCTAATAAAAAAGCCATCTGCAAAAACACAAAAGCAAGTAGTAAAAGAAGAAGTTAAAGTAATTCCTCAAGAAACAAAACCTTGGAATATTTTAGTATCAAATTTAAAACAAACAAACTTGGATTTAACATTTAGGGATACTGTTAATAATACTAGTGTTAAAACTAATAAATTTAATACAGATATCTCTAGCATAAAAGTTACTGGTTCAGATATTTTACTTAATAAGCTTAAAATTTCTAATCCAAATATAGTATATTCTGATAAGAAAAATGCAATGAATCTAAATCTAAACAATAACTTGATTTCTTTAGATAAAATATCTATTTTAAAGAATAATATAGATATTTCAAACATAAGTACAGCACAAAGTGAACTATCTTACAAAGATAAAAAAACATCTTTAGATATTAATTTAAATAAACCAAAAATAAATATTAATAGCCTAAAGATTAAAGATTCAAATATTTATATTGGAAAACTTAATTTAAATACACCAAAAATTGATTTTAAAGATTCAAAAAATGGTTTAGATCTTAAGACTATTGATACAAACTTAACAACAAATAATTTAAATATTAATGGTCCTAAAATATCTATGGCATCAATAACATTGATAAATCCAAAATTAAATATCAATGATAGAACTAATAAATTACAAATAGATATAAATAAAATAAATGCAAATGTAAATTCATTTTTATTAAATAAAAATGATATTTTAATCAAAAGTGCAAAACTTAAAAAAGGCTTATTGACCTTTAAAGATATAAAAAATAAAACAAATATATCTTCAGAAAAGATGGAGATAAAAATAAGTAATATAAAACAAAGTAAAAACCTTTTATCTTTAGCATCTCTTAACATCTTCGATCCTAGTATTTCTATGATAAATAATATTGATAAGACAAAAATTCTTGCTAAAAATATTGATGTAGATATTAGAGGTATTTCAAATGGAAAAAATGGTTTAAAGGTTTTAAAAACAAATGTTTCAAAACCAAATATTTCTGTAACACTTGAAAAAAACAATAATAAAGTAATTGAAACTAAAGAAACTACAAAAAATATAAAAAAAGATACAAGTAAAGAATCAACAGCAAAATTAAATATCGGTCCTATAACTATCGATAATGCAATGCTTAGTTTTGAAGACAAGAACTTACCTCTTCCTTTTAAAACAATTATTAGTAAATTAAGTGGAAATGTTTCAAAGTTAGATACAAGAAAATCATCAACTTCAGAACTTAATGTAAATGGTGTAGTAGACAAATATGGAACTACACAAATTACAGGAGTTGTAGACCCAACAAGTTTAAAAATATTAACAGATATTAATATGTTATTTAAAAATATCTCAATGCAAAACTTTACACCTTATACGGGTAAATTTATTGGAAAAGAGTTAAAAAGTGGAAAATTAGATTTAGATTTAAAATATAATGTTCAAAAATCAAATCTTGATGCAAAAAACAATATTGTAATTACAAAATTAAAACTAGGGAAAAAAGTTGAGAGTAAAGATGCTGTTTCTCTTCCTTTAGAGCTTGCTATAGCACTACTTGAGGATTCAAATGGTGTTATTGATCTTAGTATTCCAGTTACAGGTAATATGGATGATCCACAGTTTGCAATTGCTCCTATTGTATGGAAAGCATTTGTTAATTTAATTACAAAAGCAATTACTGCACCATTCTCACTTCTAGGAGCTATCTTTGGATTTGAAGCAGATGAAATTAATAGTGTAGATTTTAATTACGGAAAAAATGAAATAACTCCAATTCAAAAAGAAACACTTGATAAGATTACTCAGATATTAAATAAGCGTCCAAATATAGTTTTAGAAGTAGTTCCTTCTTATGATAAAAATAAAGACTTATATGCACTTAGAAAAGCGATATTTGATAAAATTGTTTTAGATGAATTAAAAGATGTAAAAGAAAAAGATTATAAAGAAGAATATACAGAACTATTAGAAGGTTTATATGAAGATTTTGAACAAAATATTAAGTCTTTAAAAGAACAATATAAAAATGATGAAAAAACATATATTAGTACTCTAGAGGGTTATATCATCTCAAAACAAAAAGTTGAAACTTCTACTTTAACTCAAATTGCACTCACGAGAGTAGCTAATATAAAAGAGTATTTAGTAAAAGTAAAAAAAGTAAATACTAAACAAATAAAAATATCTAAGAAAATAGATATTAAGACTCAATCTGAAAAAACTTCAAATATAGACCTAAAATTATCTAAATAATATAGTAAAGATTTAATCTTTACTATATTCTACACTTATAACTATTATTTATAATTATTATTCATTGACTTATAATATTTTATTTGATATCATTCAAATTATATATAATATATATTTATAAAATATTAATAAGGAAAACTTATGAAAAAAATGATTCTACCAGGAATATTAATTTTAATTATTCTATTTGTTACTTTTGCTGTATTTGAAGAAGTTAATAAATTTGATCCAAATCAAAAAAGATTAGCATGTCAACAAGAAACAACGACATTTGAAAAAATACACTTTGAAAACCCTATTTGGGAAACAAACAATTTAATAGAAACTAACAACTTCATTGTTAAATCTGATATAGAGTATTCAAGATATATGCCAAGTCATTTAATTAATATTTTGACAGTTAAACAAGCAGATGAAATCTTAAACTCTATTTTAGAAAAACATATAGTATCAAATACACCAAACGAAAAAAAGCTAATAATTGACTATTATATTTATGAAAATGATAAAGAAGATAAAGGTAAAAAAGGCCCTAAATCAAAACTATATGCAGGATATGTTTTATTTGAATTTAAATTAGATAATAAACTAGTATATAAAATACAAACTGATTATATGGATATAGATGGTAAAGATATAAAAGACAGAATGACTTGTGCTATAGAGTCATTTTTATCAATTAAATAAAGGATTATAAAATGAAACAAAAAATATTTAAAGACAAATACTCTATTTTTGAAATTGAGTATAAAAAAAATGAATTAAAATTTAAAAGTGTTGATGAGATAATAAGTGCATTACAAGTAAAAATTGATGCTCATCCAGTTATTGCATTTATTGCAATTTTTGACCAGTATGCTCATACTTCTTCTTTAGAAATGGGTGAAGTAAATGATAATATTAAAGCTGCAAAAAATATTATATTTTGTTTTGGTAAAGAGTTACCAACTCCTGAAGTTTTAGCAGTACGTCCTAGAAGTATTGGAGTTTGTGAATTAGAAGATTCTTATGTAATAAACTATCTTGAAGCGCCTAATGAAGCTGCTAATGATACTATGGAAAATTTTATTATGTCTTTAAAAGATTAATAACAATATATATAAATTAAGTAATAAAGCTTTTATAGCTTTATTACCTTTGCTCCAAATCCACCTTGTGAAGCATGTGCATCTGTATAAGATGAAACACTTGGATGTGAATCTAAAAACTGTTTAACTGCATATGATAACTTTCCAGTTCCAATTCCATGATAAACTAAAACTTCATCAAACCCTGCTATTAGAGCATCTGATAGAAACTTATCAAGATTGTTTATAGCTTCTTCACTTCTTTGTCCATGTAAATCTAATTTTACATGACCAGTTGAAGGTTTTTCTATATTTACTGTAGCTTTTATTGGTTTTTTCTTTAACTTTGGAGGATTACCTGATTTTTGCAAATCTGATAATTTAACTTGTACTTTCATTCCCATATCATTTTCAATATATGCTTTTGTTCCTTTGATAGAAATAAGTACACCTTTAGTAGTTCTATATTTTACTCTATCACCTACTTTTAGTTCAACTGCATCTTGGATTTTTTCTGTTTTAATAACACTTGCTTTTTTATGTGCTATATTTAAATGTTGGTGAGATTCTGTACTTAGTTTTGCTTTGATAGCTTTTTTAGCTTCATCTCTTGCATCTTTATACTCTTTATGAAGTTTTGATTTTTCAGAGTAAATATGATCATCTAAATTCTCTTTTTGCTCTTTTAAATTTCTTGATAATCTTTCCATATTATCAATTTCACTATTTAACTTTGCAATTTTTAGTTTATATTCTTTTTCTAATTCGCTACTTCTCTCAATTAGTTCATTTAGTTTATCTTTATCATCACCATAAACTTCTTTTGCTTTTTTTACTACAGTATTTGGGATTCCATATCTTGAAGCTGTTTCAAAAGCATATGACTTACCAATAGTTCCTTGTAAAAACTCATAAGTAGGTACTCTATTGGCTTCATCATAAAGTGCAGCTATTAGTTCAACATCATCATTTGATGCCATAAGTGCGGCTAATCTTTTATGATGTGTTGTGATAATTATCTTAATATCTTTTTTTATTAACTCTTCAATAATAACTTTAAATAGAGAAGCTGCCTCATCTGAATCAGTTCCTAATTCAATCTCATCAACACCAACGATTGCATTTTTGGCAGCAAATAGTTTCGAGAATTCTTGCATTCTTCCTGCAAAAGTAGAAATATCATTTTTAACACTTTGAGGATCATCTAGAACTGCATTTATTGATTTAAAATTTCCAATTTTTGTATCTTTATGAGTATTATATGGAATTAAATATTTTGATAATAAAACGGCAGATAAAATAGATTTTAACATCATAGTTTTACCACCTGCGTTTACTCCAGTAATCATTACAACTGATTTAGAAAAATCAATACTAATAGGCTTTGCATCATGAATTGCAGGATGAGAAAAGTCTACAAGTTTATTTTCATTTTTCTTTGTTGGAATAATAAAGTTTTTATCATTTATCTTAGCAAAAAATAGTCTTGCTTGATAATGATCAAACCTATCAAACTCTCTGTTAATAAACTTTAAAAACATCAAGTTTTTTTCAAATAAAGAAGTGATTTGTCTACATATCTTTAATAAAATCTCTTCTTGTTTATTTCTTAAATCGTTTTGCTTTTGTTTTAGTGAACTTACACTATGAGGAAGAACATAGAAGAAACCAGAGTTTGATCTATCAATTACTGAAGCTTTTAAAACATGATTAAAACCACCACGAACAAGTAGTGATTCTTCACCATTTATATAGTGAACTTGAGAATCAACAAGATAAGATCTTACTTTTTGGTTATTAATAATCTTGTATAAACTTTGTTTAATCTCTTCTTTATTCTTAGAAATTGCGTATTTAATAGAATCAAATTCTTCATTAATACCATCTTTTAGATTTGCTCTTTCATCAAAATAGTCACATACTTTCTCTACATCAGATGGAATTATGATTTTATCAATCCACTCTTGAAGTTTACCATCAAAGTTAAATCTTTTTAAATACATAAAGTATTTTAAGATTTTAACAAATTCGATAATATCATCAACTTTTAAAACACCTTGTTTTTGAATATGTTGTAAAGCTCTATCAAGATTTTGTATCTCATCTGGAGCTTTAATATCAAATTTTGATAACTCATTTATAAGTTTAAAGTGAAGGTTTATATCACCTTCTAGGATGATTGATTTTTCTCTAGCCATAAGCTTTGAGAAACTATTAATATAATCAACTAAGTCTAATTTTTTTAATATATTTTGCATGGCAGGATTATAACTAAAAGGCCATAATAATCATATGAATTAAATAGATTATTTACACTTCTGGTCTAAATCTTTCAACTCTAAGTTTAAAGCATTAGAAGAGATATAAACTTCCCACAATGAAATACATAAAGATAAACACATAATAAGTAAACTTAATCCAAATACTTGCTTCCCTACTTCATAAGATTCTAAAAAAAAAGCAAACATAGATATTGTACACATAAGCATAGATACCACGCCAAAAAATTGCATCCATTTTGTAAGTTCTAATCTTTTTTTTAGATTCCCAATTTGTCCTGATAAATTTTTACTGCCATGTTCTCTTGCTTGATGGCTAAGAGAACGAATAAGTTGACCCGTTGTTAAAAAACGATTTGTATATGCTAAAAGAAGCAACGAAATTGCAGGGAATAATAAAGCTGGTGTTGAAATTTCTATATCCATTTAAGGCCTTTAGTTTTTAAATTTTTTATATAAAATATTGCCAATAAAATAAAGCAATTAAAGTTACCATTATTATTGCAATGATATTAATAAATACACCAAATTTTGCCATTTGTTTTACTTTAACAGCTCCACTACTCATAGCTATTGCATTTGGAGGTGTTGCTATTGGAAGCATAAAGGCATATGATGCACAAATAGTTGCAACCATTAAAATTAGTGTCATATCAACATTTGCTACTTGTCCTAAAGAAAAGATTATAGGAAGTGCTATTGAGATAAGTGCTGTATTTGATGTGATTTCAGTTGTAAAAGTAATTAAACTAGCAATTAGTATAATAAGTACAATTACAGGCATATTAGTTAATGATAACATAGAATTTGCAAGTTCATTTGCTAAACCTGTTTTCGAAAAAGCTGCGGCTATTGTAAATCCTGCACCAAATAAGAAAATAATCTCATAAGGAATATTTTTTGCATCTTCCCATTTAATAAATCCAATTTTAGGGAAAAACATAAATAGACCAAAACTTAAAAGTATTGCTGTTTCACTTAAACCAAGTCCATGATAAAAAGGCTCGATTCTTGAGTTAACTAAAAGTAAAGTAACTAAACCTAACAATACATATAACAATCTTTTCTGATCTGATAATAAATTTTCTTTAGCTTTTATTTCTTTTTCAAGCTTTACATCACCTAAACCAAGTGACAAAATAAAAGGAATGATTACTAACATAATTGCAGCTAATGGTGCTGTTAATAACATCCATTTGATAAATGAGATTTGCTCAATAGAGTTTTGTTGCATAAACCCCATAAGTATTAAATTAGGAGGAGTTCCAATTGGTGTAATAATTCCACCAATACTACATCCATAAGCAATTGCAAGAGCAAGTCTTGCTTTAAATTTTATATCTTCGGTTAGAAATATAGCAATAGGAAGTAATAATAAAGCTGTTGTAGAATTTGATAAAATTGAACTTAACAGTGCAGATGTAATTGTAAGAGAGAAAATCATTCCTCTTGGTGTATTTGGAAAAATAGTTAATAGTTTATTTGAAATATATTTATGAAGATTTATCTTTTGTGTTGCAATTGCAATGATAAATCCACCCATAAATAAAAATATAGTTGTATTTGAATAATTAGCTGTTGCAGTTTTAATATCAATTATTCCAAAAGCTGGAAATAATATAATAGGCAATAAAGAAACAACACCAATTGGTAAACCTTCATTTGTCCAAAGAACAACTAAAAGTACTATCAATGCTATTAAAGTTGAATGTTGTGTATTAAAAAAAATAGTTCCTAGGAAGAAAAATCCTAGGGCTATTAATATAGAAATAAATATTTTATTCAATACTTATCCTTATTTTGATTTTTATTTTGCCTTTGGTCTAAAAGGTTTGATAACATCTTCATTACAAACTAAAAATGGACCTTCCATTAAATCAATACAATATGGAATAGCAGGGAATACAGCATCTAAACATTCTCTAATTGACTTAGGTTTTCCAGGAAGATTTACTATTAAAGAGCTTCCTCTTAATCCTGCTGTTTGTCTTGAAAGAATAGCAGTTGGAACAAACTTTAAAGACTCAGCACGCATTAGTTCACCAAAACCTGGCATCATTCTATCGCATACAGCTTCTGTAGCTTCTGGTGTAACATCTCTAGCTGCTGGTCCTGTTCCACCAGTTGTTACAACTAAACAACATTCTTCCTTATCTACTAAATCTTTCATAGTCTCTTCTAAAGTTTTTTGATCATCTTCAATACATCTATAAACTTCTTCCCAAGGAGATGTTAAATAATCATTCATTGTATCAATAATTGCTTTTCCAGATAAATCTTCATAAATTCCTTTACTAGCTCTATCACTTGCAGTTATTATTCCAATTCTTGCTTTTTTTTCACTCATTATAATTCCTTCATATTTATTTTATTTATTTAATATATGTCCAACATCTTTTATAAAATAGACTGTTGCATATTTCATAAAAAAATCTTTTGCCATTAAAGCTTCAATAATTTTATCTTCAGCTCCTAAAAAAACTTCTATCTTTACACCTTTTTCTATAAGGACTTTAAGTTTATCTTCATTCCATTCATAATTAATTAGTTGTTCTAATTCATCATAAGTGCCTTTATTAAAATACTCACTACAATCAATATTACTTGGATACGTAATATTTTCTAAAAAGTTTTTGCAATAAGCTGTTTCATCTTTTTTATAAAACATTAACTGCATTCTTTTAAATTTTTTATCTTTTGTTTGAAAAAAAGCTGGTGAAAAAAGTTGTAGTTTATCTACTCTTTGACTTGAGTTTAAAACTTCTTCAAAAGCTTTTATAGCTCCATAAGAAAATCCACTTACTGAAAAGTCATTTTCAATAATAAATTCATTGAAAAGTTCTGCTTCATTTTCTAGACAAAAACCTGAATGATAATTTTTAGATATCATTTATAGTTATAACCTCATTTTTAATCATAATATCTTTTAATCTATTAATTTCATCTGCATTGTGTGATAATTCAGCTCTTAAATCATTTTTAACATTGTTTAATAATTCATCAATAGAACTTGCCATTTTATATTTATTTACAATTTCGTTTGCTATAAAATCTGCATTTTCTAAATCTTTATGATTAATTGCATATTTTTCTTTTTTTATAACTTCAACCCCAATAAATCCTGCTAAATCTCTTTTTATATTTTCAACTAAATCATGATATGAAGGATATGTAGTATTTAGTTTTTCAACACTTTCGTCAAATAAAGCCACTTTACTTTTTGATATAAATGCCTTAGATGCTTGATAAATAGATAAAATTTCTTTTTGTTTTTCATCTAAAATTTTGATTTGTTTTTTACCAAATTCAAGCTTGTTTTTTGCAATTTCTATATCATCTGAATCTAATATCTTAGAGTCTCTTTTTATCATATTTAATAAGGCTTCATTTATAAGTGTTGCTAAAGCAGCCGAGCTAAAACCTGTAGTATCAATAGATAATTGTACAGTATTTATTTCATGATTTTTACCATCTAAATATAACTCTAATATTTTTTCTCTATCTTCAATATTTGGAAGTCCAACATGAAGTCGTCTATCAAATCTTCCAGCTCTTAATAATGCTTCATCTAATACTTCAACTTTATTTGTTGCTGCAATTACCATTACACCACTATCACCTTCAAATCCATCCATTTGAGTTAATAACTCATTTAGTGTTGATTCTCTTTCATCATTTGAAGTTCCACTTCTTTTTTTACCAACTGCATCTATTTCATCAATAAAGATAATAGCAGGTGCACTTTGTTTTGCTTTTGCAAATAACTCTCGTACTTTTTTAGCACCCATTCCTACATAAATCTGTACAAATGAAGCACCACTTTGATAGAAAAATGGTACATCAGCTTCACCAGCAACTGCACGTGCAATTAATGTTTTACCAACACCTGGAGGTCCTATTAATAAAACACCTTTTGGTAGTTTTACTCCATATTTTAGATACTTATTTGGCTCATTTAAAAAGTCTACTACTTCTTCAAGTTCTTCTTTTATCTCAGAAATACCTGCAATATCTTTAAATGTTACATTTGAATTAACAGCTTGAATATTTGTATTTAAGTTTTCATTTGTAACGCTTGCTTTAGCTTTATCTAATTCTGTTCCAAAAGCAGATTTCTTTTTATTTTTATCAAAATACTCTTTTAGTTTATCTTGCTTTAGTTTTACAATAAAGGCTACAAAAAGTAGTACAAACAAGAATCCAATTCCGATATAATAAGAACCACCTTGAATATGAGAACCACCTTTGTAAAGTGTATATACGAAAAGTATTAGTAGAACAATGGCTGAAATTGCCATAAGTTTAAAGTTTTTATCTAGTGCTTTTTTATCTAAATTTTGCGACATTGTTTTTAGCCTTTACTTCATAATCATCAATAAAAATCCAATCTCCAACCAAATCTACAGTTGATTCAACTTCTATTTGATTAAAGTGTTGATCTAAACCTATGTATTTCCCATTTTTTTCTTGTTCTATTAAGATTTCTAATGTTTTATTATTTTCTTTTCTAAAGTTTAAGTTTTTTTCTTCAATGATTTTTGTTAATTCGTTATAACGTAATTTAGCAATATCACCTCTAATTTCTGGTTTCATAGTTGCACTTGGTGTTCCATCTCTTTTTGAGTATGTAAATGCATGTATATGTGTTAATGGGAATTTATGTAAATTATCCATAGCTTCTTTCCATAATTCATCAGTCTCACCTGGATGTCCAACAATAAAATCAGTTCCTAAGGCATAACCATTTTCTTTTAAAAACTCAAAAAGTTCTAAATCTGATAGAACTTTATTTCTTCTATTCATAAGTTTTAACATATCTTTTGAAGTATGTTGTAATGCTATATGAAGATGTTTTGCCATAAAAGGCTCATTTACTAACTCTTTAAATTCATCATCAATTTGAATAGGTTCAATACTTCCCATTCTTATTCTTCTAACACCTTTAATTTTTGACATTTTCTTTAAAAGTTTTGCTAATGAAGTATGTTGTTTTTTTCCATATGAACCTACATTTGTTCCTGTTAAAATAAACTCTCCAAAACCATTTGAAGCTAAAGTTTCAACTTGTTCTAAAATTTTATCTTCACTGTAAGATCTTGCATCACCTCGAACATGAGGAATAATACAATATGAACATCTAAAGTCACATCCCTCTTGGATTTTAATAAAAGCTCTACTTTTACCAACAAACTCTTCAACAATAGTATTGTCTAAGTGTTCTAAGTCTCCAGCTTGAAAGAATCTTTCTTCTTTTTGTAAAAGGTCATTTATTTTCTCTTTTTCAGAGTGTCCAAATAATGCATCAACTTTTTCTTCTTTAAATAAGCTTTCACCTTTTGTCCAAACTCCACATCCTGTGAATACAACTCTAGGATCTTTTGGAAGCTTTTTAAGACCATTAATATAACCACGTGCTGTACTATCTGCACCATTTGTAACTGTACATGAGTTTATAACTACAACATCAGCATCTTTTTCTTCTTGAGTAATATCAAAATCTTTTAGATTACTCATCATAACTTGTGTATCAAATACATTTGTTCTACATCCAAATGTTTTAAAATATACTTTTTGTTTATCTTTTGTAAAATTCATATACTTTTATTTACCTTTTTTATATATCTTCTAGTTCTTCTGGTTTAGGTCTATTTGATCTTGATGGACCATAATGATTATCTGTTGTATTCATATTTATTTGTTGTGTTGGGTATGCTATATGAATATCATCTTCTGCCATAAATGCATTTAATATTTCTGGACTCATTGTACTTCTTAATTGTAATGCTGCATAAGAGTTTGTAAGATACCATCCTGAAATTACAATTCCATAAGGTTCTACAAAAGTAAATACTCTAGGTTCTACTCCAGTAGCACGTAATTGATATTTACTTCTCATTTTACTTAATTGTTTTCTAGTTATATCTGTATAACCTTTTGAATAATGCTTTAAAATGTCTCTTGAAATCTTTTGTGCTTTTTTATGGTTTGAATCAAATGTAATTGTAATATCAATACCATCCCATACTGTTCTTAAGCCTGAGTGCGTATAGTTTGCAATCATTTCAGAGAAAATATAGTTATTTGGAATAAAGAAAATACGACCAGTTCTTCTATTTACTGTATATGAAGTATAAGTAATATCTTCTCTAATAGTGATTTTAAATAGTGAAATATCTAAAACATCTCCAACTACTTGAAGACCATTTCTATCTACTTTAATTCTATCACCTACTTGAATAGATCCAGATGTTACAATAACCATCCAACCAAAAATAGACATAAACCAATCTTTTAAAGCAATTGCAATACCAGCTGATGCAAATCCAAGAATAGTAACTAAATATGAAACATTATCAATATATGAGAACATTAAAATCATAATGATTAAAAATACAACTGTAAAGTTGATAATTTTATTTGTCATGTAGTAGCTCTCATTTTGAGAGAAATACTTTTTAAGAGCTAATTTAACTAAAAATGCTAAGAATGATAAAATAACAATGATGATAAAAATTACTAAACTTTTTTGTACTTGTTCAGATATTTGATTTTTGATTTCTAAGATTACTTGTTCTATTTTTCTTGTATAAACTTCTTCTGTAGTTGATACAATTTCTAAAACCATATTAAAATCTTTTTTTTGCTTGTCTAAAAAAGTAATTCTTTCTTTATAATCAGCTTTTTGTTCTAAATTAAAAAGTTCTAAATAAACAAATAGTTCATCAGCTAACTTGATTGTTAAATCGCTAATATCTTTTTCTAAGTTGTTAAAAACCTTCTTATTATCTTCTAATTTCTTGATTTGTGAAAGTGCATTTATAATTCCAAAAGGATTTGTAATTTGATTATACTTTTCAATTTCAGGAGGATTAATAAACCCTCCAATAGGTGAACCTTTATACTCTGCAATTAATTCAAGCTCATTTTCTTTTACTCTAATTTTATTGTGAAGTTGATATATCTGTTCTTCATCTGCATTCTTCTTTTTTTCTACACTTTTCTTTAAAGCGTTAAGTTCTGTAGATATCTTTCTGTATGATAAATAGTTTGAATATCTTTTTAAAAGAATATTATCTTTTAAAGATGCATCTATTTTTTCTACTTTTTTAAGAAGAGTATTTATAAGTGCGAGATTTTTCATATCTATTTCTCTAGACTTTTGTTCTTCTAGCTCTTTTTGTTTTTTCTCTTCTAATTCTCTTTGTGCTTCATCAAATTTTTCTTTTATAATTTCTTGTTCAATTTGTTTAACTTGAGCTTTATCTTGTGTATCTAGTATAATATCTTCACAAAAACCTACAGTAGTAAAAGTTGTAAAGCAAAGAGCAATTATGAGTTTTCTAATCACAAGAGAAACCTTTTAAAACATCTATAACATC